>Ga0302186_10001342_pt1 | contig 20523 bp, 17 predicted proteins | sample II_Bog_E1_2_FD_198782 | JGI IMG/M metagenome (GOLD analysis project Ga0302186, IMG submission 198782) | Peat permafrost microbial communities from Stordalen Mire near Abisko, Sweden - II_Bog_E1_1 | ecosystem: Environmental > Terrestrial > Soil > Wetlands > Peat | place: Sweden: Abisko...
ACATTAAATAATAATTATTATTTTTTTTAATTATCTGCATTTTCTCTTTTAAGTTTAAAACCCATCAATATTTTTAAAAGTTTTTAGCATTTAAAAAATAATTAAGAATTTCAATTAAATAGACAATGAATCCGGCGATAATGGCCGAAGAGCCTCAACATCCCCGTAACTATCACTTCTTCTAATTCCCGTTTCTCAATAAAATTCAGGTATTAACATACAAACAGATAATAATGATGAAGAAGAGAATCCTTCTGATGATATATATATAACTCCGAATCTCCTGAAAGATTGGATTTATGTTCTAAGTCTTCGATTTCTTAATTATTCCTTCTATATCCTAGCCTTTTCTCTCTATTTATTATGGTCTATCCCCTTAATTTATCTCCTGATATATTCGATAATAATGGATTTCGTTATTTTAATGATAGCTTTCAGGAAAATCCGTAAAGAAAATCTGACTTTTATGCGAATCCGAGCCAAAATCCATATTTTAGAAAAAATCCTGATGCTTTCCTTTAAAGCCTTGCTATTGGTCTTTCTAATAACCAATGCGTTTCTATTGAGTTTTTCGATCCTTTTCCTGATTTTGCATGTTTTATTGAGAATTTTCCTATATATGGTTTATAAATCTCAAAGCGAATGTTTCGCATTATTGGATTTCCTATCAATTCTATGGCGAGTCTTCATTTTGTTGATTTCCTTCGGAATCTTCCTGAAATTCGATGGTTTTCTCAATTGGTCCTTAAAACAGGTGCTTTTGCCGTTTTGGATCTTCTTTTCTTTAGAAATCGGCTTGAATTTCGCAGTTTTCCTCATGATTCTAAGCAAATTCCTACAGAAATATTATGAAAATATTGATAATAGCGAATTAATTGGACTTTCATGGGTTTTTTTCCAGACTTCCTTTTATTTAATGAGCGGATTTTTCTTTATGACTGGACTAATAGATTTTTTCGATCATGGAAATGAAGGTTTTTCAATAAAATTTATTGATTTTAAGCCTTTTTTTAGATAAACTTCAATTATTGGTTTGGTATTTAGTGATATCTTTGATGATTTTCATTGTTTTCACAGCCACTGCGAGATTGAAAATCCTGAATTTTTTCCTTTTGGTATCGAAAATCGAAAACATTAACGAAAATACCAATGGAAATTCTGATAATCATAGCAATAATAACAATAGTAATCAAAATCCAGAGAGAAATGAAAGAACTCCTCCGAAAAAAAAGAGAAAACCATTGAATATACCAAAATATCTAGTATTTTATGAATGAAAATGGCTGAAATTCTATTTTTTATAAAAAGGTGAAGTTTTCCTCTACTTATTTCAAAAAATCCCTCAATGAATCCTTTAATAACATCAGGAAAACAATAGGCCGATTTCCAAAACCCCAGAAATCGCATACTCGCAGCATTTCAATGAATTGGGTCTTTCGAGAAGCTCAGAAAAAGCCCAAGAAAACACAAGAAAACCCGGATATTCTCTTCACTTTGAATTCGGAAAAAGGAGATAAAGATTTCATTCCTGAAAAGGAAAAAGAAAAAGAAAACGAAAACGAAAAAGAAAACGAAAAAGAAAAAGAAAAGGAAAAAGAAAAGGAAATTGAAAAAGAAAAAGAAAAGGAAAAAGAAAAAGAAAAGGAAAAAGAAACTGCCAGATTTGAAAATAAAAAGACTGGAGATCCAATCTCAAAAAGAGGTCATGGCAGAATTTATTCCATGTTTTTACAAAGGAATTCAGGAGTTTTGGAATCCACGAGGAAAGAAGAAACAGAAACTTCGGATAAAAACCTACCAGAAAAATCAAATATCAATTGCTTGATTTGCTTTGATAAGATTCCGGATTCCGTCTTCATGGAATGCGGACATGGAGGTAAAAATATCAGAAAATGAGGTTTTTTTCATGGTTTTTTCATGTTTTTTTTTTCCATTTTTTTTTTTATGTTTTCATGTTTTTTTCATTTTATTTTTTCATTGTTTTTTCATGTTTTTCTTATCTTTTTTATTCATGTTTTTCTCATGTTTTTCTTAATGTTTTCTTCTTCTTTTTTCACTGTTTTTTCATTATTTTTTCATTTTTTTTTTCTTTATTTTACATGTTTTTTCATTTTTCATTTTTAAAATTTTTTTTCATTGTTTTTTCCATTGTTTTTCCATTTTTTCATGTTTTTTCAAGGAATTTGCTATGATTGTGCCCTGGATGTATGGAAAACCACAGGAGAATGTTATTTATGTAGAAAGGTATAAGATTTTAAAAAAAACTATTTTTTTTAAAGCGAATCTTCTAGGAAATCAGCCATATTTTGCAATTGGACTTAAAAGTGAATATGGGGAATTATATGAAAGTGCTTTCATCCACTGAAATGGATGAATCCACCATCGGTAAAGGAAAACCCTGAAATTCAAAATATTTTAATAAATGAACAATAAGATTTTGTTTTAATAATTGATTTTTCGGTTTTATTCTCTTATTTTTATTTGTTTTTCGACTTGGCGTCGATTTTCACTTGTAAATCATACATTTTTTTCCTCAATTGTGCGTTTTGATTGCAAAGATTCTTTATAGTAAATTCGCTATCTTTATCGATATTGGCTGAAATCGTTTTGACTAATTCTTCATTTTCCTTCTTAATAATCATCAATTCGCTTTCTAATTCACGAATCCGAGCTTCTTCGGCCTTTTTCGCATTATTTCCCATCATATTACTATCTTCATTGATTCTAAAGGAAGAATCCTTGACTTTTTCATTGATTAATTCCTTGATAATTTTCTCTTTCTGATCCATTTGATCCTTTAACATGAGATATTCATTTTTTAACTATAGATTTATTAAGAAAAATTCAGCTTTTTTAGAAATCTTTAATAAAGACCTTCTCATAATCAGGTGGTAATTTGATCAAAGTGGAATCTTTAGTTTTCTCAGGATTTTGAGCTTCTTTGGTTCGAAATGAAGAAGAAAGATTAGAGATTTGTTGTTTGAGCTTCTCGATTTCGTTCTTTAAAGCTTGGATATATTTATCATCATTTCCGGACTTCTCAACCAAAAGCTTCTTATTTTCATCATATTGAGCTTTGATTTCTTTAACTTCAGTTTCAAGGATCGATTTTCGACTATTTAAAGCTTTGATTTTGCTTTGAAGAAGCTCGTTTTCGCTTTTCTTTCGGGAAAAGCAAAATATTTATGAGAAAATTCTTGATAAATATGAGAAAATTCAATTAAAAAAACCATCGAAATGTTGTGAATCTTCAAAGCTTCGATTTCCTTTCTTCTTTCATCGGCTCCTTTGCTTTGAATGCTCATTTGTGAATAATTGCTTCCATTCATTTCGTTTCTTTTCTCTGAATATTCAGTGTTTTGATTTCCGATATTCGAGATATCTCGGCTAGAAATGAGCTTTCCTTTTAAATCCCTGGATTTTCTCTAGATAAAAACATAGAAAAATCAAGGTTTTTACTTCACTTTAGTCTGGAGAAGCTGGATTTGTTGAGATCTTCCTTTCCAGCTATTTTCTTGTAATAATATCTATTTTGAATATATTAAAATAGAGGATTAAAGCCTTTAAAAATCAATAAAAACCTCATCTAAATTCATATTTTCGCCTATTTCCTTAGCTATAACTCTCAATGCTTTATTTAGCTCATTTTTCATGCTTTGTTTCTCAAATCTCAATTCTTGGACTTTTTTATCTAATATCGAATGTTTATTCTTCCAATCCTCAAGCGAACCTTCTTCTTTCTTTTTATTCAAAGGCTTTCCTTCGAGTTTATCGATATTTGCCTCAGTTTCCTTTAAAATCTGAGCCAAATCCTTCTCACTTTTCATCCTCAAAGCCTTTTCATGCTCAAAAGCCACATTCAAAGCCTTGTTTTTCTGAGTCAATTCCTTGATTTTGCGATCTTTCAGACTTTCATCCTTCGAATTCAAAGCTTTTTCTATCTCAAGATCCTCTTTTTTAGCCTTATTATTAATGATTCCCTTGGAAGTTGCGATTTCCTTAGTTATTTGATCTAATTTGCTTTCATTTTCCTCGAAATTCTTGATATTTTTGTTATTTGTCTTATTATTCTTATTGTTTTCTTTCTCAATATTAGAATTGAGTATCTCTTGTTTATAATCTCCATAAGAATCAGGCTTTATTTCCTTTTCCTCTTCTATTGAAGAATCTGGCTCATTATCATTATAGACGAATCCTTTGATTATTATAGGAGGAGCTTCATTAATCTTTCCTTTAAAAATGAGCTTCTTCTCAAATTCCTTGATATCAAGGCCTTTTTTATAAGAATCTATGAATAGAAAAAGGAAACATCTGAGAAAAAAGACTTGAATGGAAATCGTCTTCTTCTTCTTCATGGATTTCGAACCTTTTATCGAGGAGGTTATTCTGTTCGATTAAAGTATTGAGTTCCCCTTCCATTTTTCAAAAAAAAACTAATTAATTTTCCTTTAAATTTATAAACATCAAAAACCCAAATCGAGTCTCTTATAAAACCCAAATAAACTCATTATTTCTTCTTTATCAACTTTATTAAAAGTCCAGGGTTTTTCCCACGATCCACGCTTCGTAAATTATCTGAATTCTTCAATATCCGCACTTCTTTCTCATGAAAACCCATAGGCGGGAAACTAGAAGCTCCATTTCCTTTATCATCTTCTATCGAATGTAAATCATAAATCGCCTGCGATTTCAATGAATTTATGAGGTTTTTCTGAGATCCTTCGATTCCTTTATGTGGTTCGAAGGATATCAGACAATCTTTCAATAATAAAGGCTTTTTAAATTCCCGGATTTTCGTGTCTTCTTCTTGACAATTTATTGAGGTCATTGGAGGCTTTGAATCGGAGTTATTTGTTGTTAGGAGATTAAGACTTTTGACAGATTTCGTTTTAAAGGCTTTCTTTCGTTTTAACTTAGCGCAGATCTTACAAAATATCGGGGTTATTATTATACTATAAGAAGCCAAAGTCAAAGCTAAGATAAAATAAGCTTTATAGAACTTAAACCATTGTTTCGTATGGGCTGGTTGTAAAGGCGCTTCATCTTTTTAGAGAGATATTAAGTTATTTATAAGGAAATTATTAAAGAAAGAACCGTCATAATATTGGATATCCTCTGAAAGCTGAACCAAAATAAACATTATTCCACAAGCCAAATTCAAGATTATCGAACAAACGATATAGAAAATAATTATCGTTTTCCATTGGAAATACAAAGCCAAAGCACAAAAACAAATCAATAATATCCCGATCAAAGCCTGGAAAAAACCGATATATATCTTAGTCGATTCCATATTGTCCAGATTCAAGTCCAAAAACAACACCCCGATACAAAGAATGGCTTGAAACAACAGGAAAAACCAACATGCGACACGCCATTTTCGAGAAAATTTCGAGATGTCTTGCATCGCGAGCAAATTTCAATAAAATTCTCAAAAAAAATAAAATAAATTAATTAAAAATATTAAAATCAGACTTTTTTTTATTCCAAATCTTCAAAAAATAAGTAAAAACACGCCTAAAAACATCCAAATGCCTATTATCTTTAAAATTTTCGCAGCATTCTCAATGCAAGTGCAAATATCACTATTACAGATCGTGCAAATCCCCTTATCTACATAATATCCTGGTAAACATCTTTTGCATGCTAACGCATAGGCACATACGTCGCAATTTTCCAAACATGGCAAACATAGATTATTATTAAGAAAAAAACCAGTTTCACAAGCTAAACATGTGATGGTATCATCCATACATGTAGCACAATTCGAAGAACAAGGCTCACAATATACTCCTGAATTATTAATTGTTTGGACATATCCAGATTGACAAATATCACAATTTAATGGATCGTTACATTGTTGGCATCCTGAACCACAAGAAAAACATCCACCATTATTCAGATAATAGTTTTGTGAACAATTCATACAGATATTATCTTGTGAACAGGAAAGACAATTTGAAGGACATAAGAGACAAGAATTTTGATACCATTTGGAATTATCAGAACATTTCAAACAATTTGTCGTCGATGAACAAATTTCACAATTTCCAGGACACGATTGACAAAGTCCATTTATTAAAATGTTGCCATTCGCACAAAGGTTGCATTGTTGTGAGCTCGTGCAATTGAGACAATTGGCATTGCAATTGACACAAGCCCCATTATTAAGAAAATATCCTGCAGAACATAGTTCACATGATCCACTTCCATCACAACTCATGCAATTGTTCGGACATGGGACACAATCATCATTTACGAGATAATATCCTGGATAACATTGTTGACATCCAACGATTTCATTCACATTACTATAAGAACATATCTCGCAATTCGTCTCGGGACACACAAAACATTGCGTTCCATCAAGATAATAACCATTTTGACATATGTTGCAGGAATACGAATTGGCACAAGTCTCACAATTTGTGGGACAACCCTGACATACACTAGCTGTATCATTGAGATAAAATCCCTGTGCACATTGGAGACAACTCAAATCATCGTCACAATTCAGACAATTTGGAGAACATGCCTGACAAGAGGAATTGGATAGCACGAAATAATAACCAGGAAGACAATCTATGCATAAATTGGGATCACAACAAGAATTGCATCCTATCATACAAGGCAAACAAAGACCTTGAGAAGAAGTAGCATAAGATATATATTGATCATAACAATCGAGACAATTGTCAAGAGATGAACAAGTTTTGCAGGAACTGAAGGAAGGATCTGAGGAACAGGGGAAACAGGATTTCAAAGAAGAATCATAATAGGAACCTGAGGGACAATAATTTGATAATTGCGAGGAGATGAGAAGAAATTTCTGGAAAAAAAAAGCCAAAATTAAAGACATTTTGTTCATTCCTTAAGTTATTTTTATTCTTTGAAAAAAAATTCAAACTTTTTCTAATTATTAATTTATCCGAAAAACTCATGTTTCTCATTAAAATTCACATTTTCGAATTTTCTTAGTAATTTAATTGTCTCCTCATTTTCTTCATCACTTTCTTTATTGCATTTATAAGGATCCGGCTCTAAAGGACTAATAATCCTATGTTTTATCGTTAAAACATTCATTTTCTTTATTTTGTTTAAAATATTGGTTTTTTCCTCTTTTTGTTCATTCTTCATTTTCTTCATTTTTTCCCTTAAACTCCTATTTTCTCTAGCCGATTCTCTATATTTTTCTATATTCTTTGATATTTTTTCCATTCCAGCGAAATCAAGATCTTTTCTAAAATCTTCAATTATCTCTTTTGATTGAATTTCATATAATAAAACCATCATATTTTCGATTTCCTTCTCATCGAAAATCAGCTTCTGGCCATAAAACCCAGTTTTTAAAGCCAAAACGTCGATTTTCTCAGGGGAAAACTCGCTTTCATCACAAAGCGATATCAATTTCTCAGAAACTAAAATCAAGGGTTGGATTCTGATTTTCTCAAGAAATCCGAGATTCCTCTCTAAATAAGCGAACTTCAGTTCTGAATGGATTAAAACCTGAGGATCTTGATCGTTTTCCAGGAATTGAAAAGAGAAATTCAATTGATTTTCGGCCCAAATAGTCCCGATATTCTCTTTAATAATAGAAAGATCTTTTCCAGGTGTGATATTATGCGAATTCAAGGTTTTCGGGTTTCTATCTATTAATTGGACATTAGGACTCAGAAAAAGGCTATTTTCGGCTTGGAAACCAATGAGATATTCGAATTTCATTAGAGAATGATCAACCGAGTTCTGGAATTCAGCCAAATCAAGGATTTTCTCTTTTTCCTTAGGGGATATCTCGAATTCCTCGAGAATATGGGCTTTAAAGACCTGAGAAAAGCTTCCGGTCATTTTACTGAGAAATTCGATGCCTATTTTTTCCTCAAACCCGAAAAAGTCGATCGAAGTATTCAATTCCTGGACTTTTCTATTGATTTTCTTGACTTCTTCGAGAATCGGGTCTTTACAGGCTTGATAAACCTCGATATTCGATGTTTTGAACTCTTCGATATAACTTAATTGGAAAAAGCCTTCATTCGAATAATTATCAGTAAAGACTAAAATATGCGAAAACGAGATCTTCAAATCCTCTATAATCCCTAAAGCTGTGGATATCGCACAACCGAGATTCGTCTTTTCTCCTAATAAGGAAATTAGGTCTTTATTGAAGATCGGGCTTTTCTCTAATTCTTCCAATGATTCCTTTAGATCCGCATTAAGCAAATTCGAGGCTTTTCCACCTTTTATCCATTCCAGGCTTTTATCGAAATCGAAGCTTTTGAGATTAGAACTCCTGAGAATCTGATTATTCTTCAAATCCCCAAAAACCGAGATCTCACTATCGAAGGTTATTAGACAAAGCTTATAAGATAATCTCTGGGCTTTTTGAGATAATTTCCTTAGACCGGATTTTAAAGCGGAAACTGCGATTTCCAATCTCGAGATATAATCAGGCTTTTTGGTCTTTTTCTTAGCATAGGTCAAACTCATAGAGGCACTAGTGTCTATTAAAGCGAAGATATAGACTGTAGTTTCGGGTATTAAAATCTCCATATTATTGATTTCTCTAGAGAAAAGCAATGAATTTCTTGATTCTTTCATGAAAACAGGATGGTTTTTAGGCAATTTCGATAGATCTACTCGATATCCACATAACAAACAATAGGCTTCTCCATAGGGAAAAACAGTATGATTGGTTTGAATCACCTGACAATTTCCGCATTTTGTGAGGAAATTCGATGGAATCACTGATTTGAGATCCAAAGAATTCGGTATATTGATATTGAAGCTATTTAATAAGGAAAAATATGGACTTTTCGATGGCAGAATGGAAGGATACACAAAATCAAGCATTTTTTTATGAAATTAATTAGAGTTTTTTCGCGGCCCATAAAATTAATCGCGAAAAAAGGTTTTTAAAGGAAACAGAGAATTGAGGAAATCTATTACACAAAGTCTTTCAAGACAATTCAGAGTAATTTTGCGAATTTTCGATAGTCGTAAAACGTTCACCATTGTCAAAAATACTCCCAAAAGAGCGTTTTCTTTAATGGCTCAAAGCTTTTTTAATATCGCTTTGATACCAAGGAATCGCGCAGAAAATTTATTAAGTTTTTTTGTAAAATCTAAGAAAAATTAAGAAAAATAAAGAAAAATTAAGAAAAATGAAGGAAAAATTAAAAAATTAACAAAATAAAGAAAAAATTAAGAAAATCGAAAATTTTATTAATTTTTTGCGATTTCAGATTTTAATACAGAAAAAAAGCTTTTAATTCAAAAAATATAATGATTAATGATTACAGAATATAATGAAATCAACTTTATTTCTTTTGCCTAATATTAATAAATAATATTCCTCATTTCTAGTTTTTAATCTAGAAAACAAGAAAAAAAGGCAAAAATCCATAATTTATACTAAATACGTTATTTCATATAAAAAACATCATCTCTCCTAAAAAATCATTTCTAAATATTAGAAATAAAATGAAAATTTCCTTAATATCTTATCGAAATTCCTCAATTCTCTCTTTTCTCGGGCGAAAAGCCCTTTTCCTCATAAATCCCATTCATTTTAGAGTTTTTGTCACTATCAAAACCCAGTCCGCAGCCTTCTCAATACCCAATTTACTGATCTTTCCCTAGGAATCATCAGCAATCCTCATAAAAGAGGGCTTTTCGCGATATCTGGCTTAGGTAGTTTCAAAACTCTTATAATATCCAGGGATTTATGAGGTTTTCGATTTTTTTCATTTTTTTTCTAGTATTTTTAGATTACTTAAAGAATTTCAAAGAATTGAGAGAATTTGAATGAAGATATCAGAACCTTTAAGAGTTTTTAAGTGTTTTTAAGAGTTTTCATTAGGAAAGAGAGATTCAAAAAGATGAGAAGTCGAATTTCATTGGAATTCTCTGGATTTCATTGAATCTTCAAGAAAGATGATTTGAAGGTCTGAATTTACTGAACTATTGGTTTTATTAGAATTAAGTGACGAAAATCAAGGGGTCCATTAGAAAACGAGGTTTTCGGAAGAAAATGAGGCTTTCCTTTGCACTTCCTTAAGAAAAAACCAAACAAAATGAAGGTTTTTTAATTTTTTTCAGCCATTTTTTAAAAAATTGGCGTTTTTTTCTTATAAAATCTTAATTAAAAAAATTTCGCTTTTTACTTTAAATTTCTTCAAATTCGTTCCATTTCCTTTAAAAAAAACTCTAAACACTTAATTCAAGTCTTCATCTTCTTCTTTATTCATCATTGAATTCACATATTCATTGGCTTTTTCCTTCACATATTCGATTTTTTCTTGATTTCCTTCCTTGACCTCAAACTCCAAATATCTTTTGAAGAAAAACTTCATTTTTTTTGGTTTCAAGCCAAGACTAATGCATCTTTCGAAAAGTCCTCGAATGCTTGATTTCGTGCCTTTTTTAATCTCAATATCCAAATACATCGCCCAAAGATCGACCCTTTAAGAAAAAAAGTCTTTAATTAATATGAGAAAATCTCTAAACCTTTTAGGATAATTCGTGATCATCGCCTCGAAAGTCGTTCTTCCTTTTTCAATATTCCCTTCCAAGAACTCCAATCTCGCATAATGTGAAAGAAACCTGAGATGTTTTCTTTTTTCGAGACTTTGCATCGCTCTTTTCACATTCGATTTCATCTCATTTTCATCATCGAGTTTCACGAACATAAGGTTTCTGAGGAATTCGATCCAGGCCTTGCAACTATTCTTATGTTTCTTTATCATTTTATTGGCCAAAGCTAAAATCAGGTCTTTTTTCCCACTTCTCCTATAAATTTCTAAGGTCTTAAAAAACACCTTTTTAGGGTTATTAGCTTCCAAAGCTCTGCTGAAAACCTTCACAAATTCGATATCTGAGCCGAAAGTGTTTTCTAAATTCAAAGAAGCCACCCAAACATTCAATTTCTCGTTTTCTGATTGGAAATTCATTGATGAAATTGCGCGATTCGCGAGATCGCGAGCCGATTCAATGCCTTGAGTTTCCATGATAAAAGCCAAATATGAGATCCAAATATAGGAACTATGAGGATTTTGAAGAATGAGCTTTTCGAAATCTGAGGAATTTTCAGGAGGCTTCGAAGAGGAAAGAAGAAGATTCGATTCTTGTTGACGAATTTCCAATTCTGAATCGAGAAAAGTTCGGTCTTTTTGCTTTTTGGACTTTTTGCGTGGTTTTATTAAGGATTCGGATATTTCTTCTTCTTCTTCTTCTATTAGATTTTCTTCGATTTTGGCTTTTTTCTTTTTTTTTCCTTTTTTTAAGGCTTTTTCTTCATTTTCTGAAGAATGAGAAGAAGAAGAAGCTAATAGATCTTCTTCTTCATCTTCATCTTCGTTCTTCGATTCAGGGTTTCCATCTTCTTCAAGATCAAGAGGCTCAATATCCTCATTCTCATTATTTTCAATGTTATTTTCCTCATCAGATTCGTTTTTTTCTGCTATAATTTCCTCTTTTTCCTCTTCGATTTCCGTTTTTCTCTTATTAATTTCCTTGATAGATTCAAATAAAGCAGCGAATTTCTCCTCTGGATTCAAATCATTGTTTTCTCCTGTTAATAAATCTTCTTTTCTATTGCCTAATCTGATTCTAATTTTCCCTTCTTTGACCACATTCAATATTTTCGCTATGATTTTCTCTCCTTTTTTCAAAATCTGGCTAAAAAGTCCAATTTCTTCGTTTTTTCCTCGATATTCCGAATCCTTTATATTCAAACTCCCCAGATATCGACATCCTTTAATCCTAATAAGCGCTTTATCGCTTTTATCGAATCCCTCAACAAAACCTTGAACTATTAAACCTTCATTTAAAGTCTCTAATTCCAAAGGAAATCCGAATTTCACTATACTTTCTCTTAAAGAAGCCTCCAATTTCCCATCTTCATGGATCTTGATAATCCTTCCTATGACCAATTTATTTCTATAGAACTCCAATTCTGAGTTTTCTAATAATTCATCAGAAAGCTCTGATAATTTAGCTCGAACTATAGTTTCAGCTGCGATCTTTATAAAACATCCTTTGGAATTCGTCTGATGGACATAACCTAAAAACACCATATCGGACTTCAGACTATTAGAACCGAGTTTCAAGACTCTCGATCTTAAATCGCCTCGATCTTCGATTTCCTGGAATTCCTTCTTATAAGCTAAAGTCCCTTTTTTCGTTAGGATTTCCCAGACTTTTTCATTTATTAGAGATTCTCGAAGAGAAAGTGAGATCTTATCGGAATCCTCAGTTTTCTTAATAACTCGAGCTGGAAGATATCGATTTAAAGGAAATCGATGAAGTGGGTCTTTTTGGAACTCATCACAAATTTCTAATAAATCCACAGAAACGAAAAGACTAGGCGAAATTTGGACTCTTAAAGAATTATCGAGGATTTTCGCGATTTTCACTATAAGCAAAGACCCAGAATCGAGGTTTTCGAGATTTATTGATGTTTCCAAAAGACTCAATTGTAAGGATTTGAAGATCTTATGTTTTTGATCTGCCTTTTCGATAAGACCTTTGATTTTCACCATATGAATGGATTTTTCAGGGAAATATTCAGATAAATTATTGAGCTTTTCGAATTGTTGAGGAATTATAAGATCAGTAAAAGCGGAGATCGAGCCATAAACATTATTAGAAAGTTCGAAATATATTGGATTTATGCTATTTGGAGCCAAAGATCGAACCATTGCTGGGAAATATCTATTGGAATCAGGAGATTCCAGGAATTCTATGAAATTCGAAGAAATATCAGGAAGAAGTAATGAGGAATCGAGGGAATTATCAATAAGAGATAAATGTCTTGAAAGGAAAGTCAGATCGAGGAAATTATTTTGATTTTTATGCGAATGTGAAGATCTCGATAAAGAAAGCACTTTTCCAATGATTTTATCGCCTATTTTATAAGAAAAACCATGAGATTTATGCGATATCGCATCAAAATCGAATTGCGAAAAATGAGCTTTTCCGAAACCTCGATATTCAGTTTGGTTTATATGGAAAATTAGAGAATTCCTCGATATTTTGATCAATTTACCTTCGATTCTCTGACCTATTTTCAAGGAATTTGAAGAAACTTCATTATTCAAAGGAATTTCTGAGTTTTTATTAGATAATTGCATGTTTTTCCTTGAAATCGAGAATATCGGAAGGAAATTCATTTTATTAGCGAAATTCACGTTTTCTAGCTTCTTGATTTTCGAGATTTGTTGATAATTTTCTAATGAAATTTCCTGAATAATTCCATTGATTTCCAATTTTTCTCCAACTTCGAAATCATTCAAATTCCTTGTTTCGACAATAGCGAAAACCTTATATTTGAATTCCTTCAAAGCGAGAATCGCGAAATTGTCTTTCACTAATAAAACTCGAGCTTCCATAAAGATTTGTCCTTGTTTTTTGAAATTGGTTGCGAAATTCTTCAATATTTTCTTCAAATTATAACAATTTTTCTTTTGAAGCTTCACGAATTTCTCTTCAGATAATCGAATTTCCTTTAAATCTACGATTTCCGTCTCATAATCGATATCAAGAACCCGAGCCTGTAAAATAAAGCCTTTTTTATATTCCATTTTAGAATCTATGAGATTTTCTAATATAATAAAGCCTATTAGATTTTGATGATCTATCAATCGAACTATTAACCCATATTCCTTCAAATGTGTGACTTCCGCCCTCACAAAATCCCCGATCTGCGTTTTTTCTATCGAAAAGTCCTGTTTTTTCAAGCATTTTAAAATCAAGGCTTCTTCATTTAGGAAATTCGCGATATAGGAAAATTCCTTGATATGGTCTTTTCGAGAAATATCGGTTTTCAGCCCAGAACAAAGGATTTTATCGTTTTTTATTGATTTCACTTTGATTTTCAAGCTTTTATTCGGTGGGAAAGCCTCGATATTCAGTTCTTGAGGGGATCCTTCGATTTTATTCAAAGGAATATAGCCTTGAAGGTTCTCATGGAAATTTATTAGAATTCCTTTATTTAGGATCATTTTTATATAGACATAATAAGCTGTTTTTGGGGTGATTTCATGAAGGGAAAAAGGAAAAGTCCGATAATTGCGATATTGAGAAATCAAGGAATTTTTCAATGAAATTATATGGAAATTCACGTTTTTCCCTATTAAAATACCAGGGAATTTCATAGAAACCTTGATGTTTTGATCGAAAATCGCGAATAATCTTATGGATTGGCTTGGAATATCAGATAAATGGTCTTTATGAACAATGGCTCGATGTTTCTTTTCTTTATTATCGACTTCCAATAGAAGGAAATCCTTAGGGAATCCCTCAGGTTTTTTAATTATCGAATATTCATAAATCTGGCCTATTGCGATTTCTTCATTTAATAGGAAAAAGTCAGGGTTTTTGAGGTTTTTCATGAATTCCTCGAAACTTCGTTCATATGAGATTTTTTTTTGTTGTATTTTCATTGGAAAATCGAGTTTTTCAGGTTTTATCAGACTTAACCCGATTTTTTGTTTTTCCTTGTTAATGAATAGGATATAGACTTTAATGGTTTGGCCTATATTAAATGAAGAAGCTTCGATTTTCTCTATTTCTTCTAAATGTTTAAAGGAAATGAGTCCTTTCACATTATTAAAGAAAGATACAATAAATCCATATTCATTTTTCCCACTAATATAACCATAATAGGCTTTTCCAGCTTCAATAGTTTCAAAATCTTTAAGGATATTGAGGTTTTCTTGTAATAAAATGGGCTTTACTGTGAGAAACAATCGTTTATTGATAGGGTCGATATTGAGAACTCTGATTTTAAGCGATTTGTTTTCTTTGAATTTCGGGTTCATAAATCCTTGAAAGGGTTTATCAGAGAAATTCAAGGAATCCACTATTCCTTTCATGCCTTTTTTGAAGGATATTAGCAATTTATTTCCCTTTAAACTCTCGATTTTGCCATTTAAAAAATCGCCGACTTTGATTTCTTTCCAATCCAGGCCTTTTTGCATGAATTCTTCTAATGCAGTGGCCAAATAAAGGCCATCGAGATAATTGAAGTCCTTGATTTTGACATTGATTTTCGCGATATTCGATTTTTCATCGATTTCGCCAGCTTGTTTTTTCGAGAGGAAAATCGAGGTTTTTCCTTCTTTTAAGATAAAATGTCCTCCAGCGACCTTTTTCTCGATATTGAATTCTTTGATTTTCCCTATTATTTCGATATTGGGAATTAAACGATTTAATTCAATGAGGTTTTTCTTAGCCGAAAGGATGATTTTCTTATTATCACTATCGAAATAAAGAATCGTTGCGAAAAGTCTATCATTTATCGCGAATTTTTCCAAAGGATTCTCAAGATGTTCATCATAAATAAAGCCTAAAATCCCTCCGAAAAACTTCACAATAAGTCCATTTTCCAATACTTTCGCTATCAGGGTTTTGAATAAACATCCAGGACCGAGACATTGTTTGATATCGAATTGATCCTTTGATTTCTTGATGATTTTGTCTTCATTTTCTTGATTATTTTCAGCGAATTCGCAAATCAACAAACTCGAGGTTTTTTGGGGTTTTTCCAATATTCTTAAAATATAAGGCTTGTTTTTCCTATAAATTGGTTCTTCTTCTTCGATTTTCGCCTTATTTTTCCTCACAAAGGCTTGAATTCCATTGCCAAGCATAAAAGTCCATCCATGATCTTCTTCATTGCTCAGAATTGCCCATATTAGCATATTTATGACGAATTCCCTCTTATTTTCATTGATTATTTCAGGCATTAAAGTCAATTGAGTGGATTTCCCTTCCTTTTTAGGGTTTATTATTTGGCCGATCACCAATTCACCTATAGAAAAAGCTTCGAAACCAATTGGAGAATCCTCTTTGGAGATAAAAGCCTTCTTATTCCTTGACAAATTCACCACAATATAAAGGCCATTGGGACCTTTATCATTAATGGCTGCGAGAACTTGAGATCCTATTGAATATTTTAACCCAGAAAGTCTCGTCAAATTGAGAAGATCTGCCTTGTTTTCGAGGAAAAAGGTCGAATAATCAGGTTCTTGAAGACTGGAATAAAAGGCTTCTTGATCTTGGAAAGTCGAAGAGGAGGTTTTGTTGGCTTTTTTTGTGGGGAAATCTTCGAATTCATCCAACTTTTTCGAAGATTTGCGTTTTTTTGACGGCTTTGAAGAAGGTTCCGCTTTGATGGAATGGTTAAAGATGAAATCCGAAGGATCATCTGAAAGAAAAGCAGGTTTCCGGGTGGTTTTCTTTTGAGATTTCAACATTGGAAGATTTTGGATATTGGATTTTTTATTGATTATTTATGAGAAAATAGGGACTAAATTAGAAGATATTCGTTCGATATTAAAAAAAAATTATTATGTTTTTTTGTCTTCAGAAAAAATCCCTTTTTTTTTAAATTTAAAGATTAAAAAAACTTTATTTATTTATTATTTCATCAGAAAATCTATAATAATCAAATTTTTTTAAAAACTTGAATTCTATGCTGAAAACAGAGCCAAAAGATAAAGAGTCTTCCTCTCAACCGAATCCCTTAAAACGCAAGTTCGCGGATCTGAAGAAACCTTCTTCCAATATTGGTATGAGTTTCGATAGCAATAAATGGTGGGAAAAAGATGATTTGGAGGTCAAAAATGACAAAAAAGATCCAAAATGGGATTATTTCGAACATAATGGTGTTCAATTCCCTCCATTTTATAAGCCACATAAGGTTCGAATCAATCATAAGGGACAACCAATAGCTTTAAATAACCAAGAAGAAGAATTAGCCACTTATTGGTCTCAAACAATTGGCACTGAATGGGAGAACAAGTCCATATATCGCACGAATTTCTCAACGAATTTCCTTCATCTTTTATCGAAATCACATCCAGAAATCAAGCATTTCGATGATTTGGATTTTGCTCCGGTTGTGAAATATTTAGAAGAACAGAAGGAAATCAAGAGGAATAGAGGACCTGAGGAGAAGAAGGTTTTTTTTTTTTCTAATAAAATTCTTGAAAATTAAGTATTTTTTAAATAAAAACAGAAAGAAAAAGAGGAAAAAGCCAAAAAAGATGAAAAATATGGTTATTGCATTGTTGATGGAGTCAGGGAAAAGATCGGTGGTTATTTGATAGAGCCTCCTACTTTATTCAAAGGAAGAGGAGAACATCCGAAGGCTGGAATTATGAAGGCTAGGATCTTGCCTGAAGATATTTTCATAAATATTGCAACAAACGCTCCTGTCCCGAAATGTGATGTACCCGGCCATTGTTGGAAGGAAATATTGCATAATAATGTGGTTACATGGTTGGCATACTATCGTGATGATACGATAAAGACTGCCTATAAATATATATTTTTGGCTGCGTCATCAAAATTTAAAGGTTTGAATGATCGGAAGAAATATGAAAAAGCAAGGAAACTCAAGGATTTCATTGAAAGAATCAGAACGGATTATCGTAAGAAATTACAGGAAAAGACAGAAGTCAATCGGCAATTGGGCACTGCGACTTATTTGATTGATAGATTGGCTTTGCGGGTTGGAAATGAGAAATCTGAAGATGAAGCGGATACAGTAGGTTGTTGTTCATTACGGGTGGAACACATAAAATTAGAGGAAAATTCAGAAATTACTTTAGATTTCCTAGGGAAAGATTCGATGAGATATTGTAATACAGTGAAAGTGGATGAGATAGTATGGAAGAATTTAGGCGATTTCATTAAAGGGAAGAAGAAAACGGATGATTTGTTTGATAAGATCAACGCGGGATCTTTGAATGATTATTTGAGGAATTTGATGGAAGGATTGACAGCTAAGGTGTTTCGAACATATAATGCTTCTTTTACTTTGGAAAGAGAATTGATGAAAAAGGATTTAGAGAAGTTTACTTTGGAGGAAAAGGTGAATTATTATGATGAGGCGAATAAACAAGTGGCTATTTTATGCAATCATCAGAAGACAGTGCCTAAAAATTTCGATTTAATGAAGGAGAAATTGGCTGAAAGGGTATTTCTTATGAAAATCTTTATTTATTTATAATTAAAATATATTTTTTTATTAAATAGATCGATGTTATGAGAGATCATGTGAAAGAATTAATGGCACATAGTAAATTATTTAAGAAAGGACATGTTGAGGGTTATGAACATGAAGTTACGATTGGAGCGGTCAAAAAAGAAGAAAATTCATCGAAAACTAAAGAAAATAAAGAGAAAAAAGAGGACAAAAGCTCACTTTACTTGAAGAAATTCCCTGGAAGCGAAGACAAATCAAAAGCTTTGATAAAAATCATCGAGGAAAAAATCAAGAAAGAGGATTTGAAGCTTTCAAAGAAAGAAGAAAATAAGGCCATAGCTTTGGGGACATCGAAAATCAATTATAATGACCCGAGAATAACAGTGGCTTGGTGCAAAACGAATGAAGTGCCTATTGAAAAGGTGTTTACTAAGGCTTTAAGGATCAAATTCCCTTGGGCGATGTATTGCGAGCCGGATTGGAAGTTTTAATTAGAAAATTTAAAGAATAGATTAAGGAAAAAACGATGAAAAAATATTCATTTTTTTTTGGGATTCAAATAAAAATTTAAATAAATATATGGATTTTTCTTCTTTACAAGAAATTTACAATCATAATGGATTTGATATATATTTGAGCCAAGATCCTAATTTAAAACTTCAGGCTTTTGATCATAGCTTATCAAGGCTTTTTCAATTGGACGTTTTTGAAGAGGAAAAAGTGTTGAAATTAACCAATAATTTTTGCAAATCAAAAGAGGAGTTCTTTAAAGTTTTAGCTCAAGGCTTTTCAGAAAATCCCAATAAAAGCATAATTTGTTTATTGGAGAAAAATGGGCTTCTTCATTATCAATGCCAAATCCAATTTCCCCTTGAAAAAACCATCACTTTCCAAATCCAATTACAAAATATTGAACTTAACGATTTGAAACATGCTGAATTGCATATATCAGCCTTGAATTATCAGATCAGTAATATAGAAAGGCAGCTTTTGAAGGATCAAAAATATGGGGATTTGCAAGAAAATGATTTGATTTCAGCTAGTTTTTCAAATACTTTTAATGCTAAATCTTTCATTTTTAACAACGATAATAGGACAATCATACGAAACTCTTCTAATAATGGACAATATATTACAGTTTGGGGGGATAAATTCTTGAAAAGATATGGGAAACAGGCATTTGAAGTGAAAATCGAAGAAGTAAACCCCAATTTCAGTTATTCTCATGCGATTATTGGAGTGAATAAAATCGATTATATGGGAGAAAATATTTATAAAGGGAAAGGATGTTATAATCTAATGAAGGAAAAAGTCTTTTTCGATCGAAGTGAATTTCAAATTGGCTCAGTTTTCTTCAAAGGGGATATTATAAGGGTAGTCGTGGATTTTGAAAAATCTGAAATAAGTTGGCTACAAAATGGAGAAAGAATGACAACTGTGAAATATGTGAAAGATGAAGAGAATTTTGATTTATATCCTGTCGTAAGTTTGAAATATGAAAATGAATGTGTGTCTTTTATATAAATTTAAGCCAATTTTAATAAATTAATTTTTTTTTTAAAGGGATTTTACAAATAAGAAGGAGTCCTTTAAGAACCTGCTAAATAATCAGCTCTTGTAGTGACAAAATCAAAATTTTTTAGAAAATAACGAAAAAATATTTTTGATTCTGAAATTTAGCAAGAGATTTTTTAAGAAAATAAAATAATTATTAATGAATTTTCTTAATTCATTGAATTTTGATAAAAGGAAAAAGAGATTGCAGTTAGCTGAGAAAACTATTCCCTTATACATTTGAAGAGGGGAAGTTGTCATCTTCATCGATCAACAGGCATATTATGCTATTTTCTATGCTTATTTGAAATTGAAAGAACGGGAGATCAGAAATATTGTGTGGTTGAGATGATCGCGAGGAAATTACCAAAGAACCATATCAGAGGAAGAAGATCATCGTGCCGTTTTCACAGTTGAAATGATGGAATTAAGAATTAATTCAGAAAATGAAAAAGAGAGACGAATTATTTTGAATTTATACAAAAGAAATGTTTGAATTTTTGAAAACCAAATGGTTTTTTTTTTAAAAAGCATATTTTTAAAAACAATGAATTATGATTTTTTTACTTTTAAGCTTTTGGTTTTCGCTCCTCAATAGTAAATTTAAATTTTCGGAAAATCTTAATTGTTTTATGTCTTCGGAGAAAGTATGTCCTATTTGTGATAGAAAAATTAAAGGTGAAATGGTGATATTATTGGGAAAACAAACTTATCATCAAGCCTGCTATGAAGCGCCTACTTCCAAGAAAAAAGTTCCCATTCCTAAGGAAACACAACAAAATTGTGGAAGTAAATTAAAAAATTTCTGATTTGTTTATTTTAGTACAATAGCAGGTGAAATAGGAAGAAAGCAACTATACATAGATCCAGAAAACAAAAGTAAATTTAAATATGGTAATATTATTTATAATAAGAAAAAGAAAAAGTTCTTGAAAATAATTTAGACAAAAAATCACCAGATGATGAAAACGAAAAAAATG
>Ga0302186_10001345_pt1 | contig 20460 bp, 20 predicted proteins | sample II_Bog_E1_2_FD_198782 | JGI IMG/M metagenome (GOLD analysis project Ga0302186, IMG submission 198782) | Peat permafrost microbial communities from Stordalen Mire near Abisko, Sweden - II_Bog_E1_1 | ecosystem: Environmental > Terrestrial > Soil > Wetlands > Peat | place: Sweden: Abisko...
CGGGTATAACGAGAACCTGAATATGAATTACCGCACAAAAAAGTTCAACTTTTTTGCCAATACCGGCTTGCATTACTTTCACAATTATACTACACAAACCGTTAATGAAACCATTGAAGGCACAAATGCTACGCAGTTAATGCTTAATGAGAGCTCGCCTTTGGTTACACAGGGAATAACTGATTATAGCACTGCCGGTATAGATTTTACACCCGATAGCAAACAAACTATTACCTTATCTATCGACGGATTTTCCTTTTTAACTCCCGATAAGGCTACCGTTAACAACACCACCATTATTCATTCCCGAAGTGGTTCGATAGATTCCGGCAAATATAACCCTTCTGTTACCAGCTACACGAGAACAGAGTATGTGTATAACTTAAATTATACGTTTAAAATCGATAGCAACGGAAGGGAGCTTTCTGCCAGTTTTGCCTATCTGCCTTATAGGAGTACGAGCAGCATACAAAGCCCCATCTATTATTACAACAGCGCAGGAGATATCTTGCATCCGCCAACATTAACAACCGCTTACCAACCCTTAACTTTAAATGTATACGATGCGAAGATTGACTATACGCATCCGTTTGATAAGAAGAGTAAACTTGATATTGGGATGGAGGAACAGAATGCAACATCGGATAATAATGATCAGTTTTATGATATTGAACAGGGTGTTCCTGTTATAGATACTGCGCAAACCAACCACTTTAATTTTAAAGAGAATGTTTTTGCCGGATACATAAATTACTATAGAAAGTTAAATGAAAAGTTTGACTTCCAGGCAGGGGTAAGGGCCGAACAAACAAATGACAACGGCATACAATATATACATGACACTTCTTTCACCCGTAATTACCTCAATCTATTTCCAAGCGCCGGAATAAACTGGAAAGTAAATGAGGCCAATTCCTTTTCCATATCCTATTCTCGTCGTATAGACAGACCTGACTATATAGACCTGAACCCCTTTATAACCGTATTAAGTCCCTATAATTATTCGGAAGGGAATATTAATTTACTGCCGCAGTTTAGCGATAACTATGAGCTTGATTATAACCTGGGCGACCTTATCAATGCCACCGTCGGGTACATTCATTTTACCAATATAATGAGCAACGGCACACATCAACAGGATTCTTCTTTTATAACGTACAATACGCCTATCAATATTGGTACCTACAATGTATATTACGGGGTACTAACGTCAACTATTCATCCTGCTAAATGGTGGACGTCCATCAATTCTGTATATACCTACCACGATAATTATATTGGAGCGGTAAATGATGTATTCTATAATAACTCCCATGTCTCCGCTCAGTTTAAAACCAACAACATGTTTAACTTCAAACATGGATGGAAGGCCGAGCTGGTGTATTGGTATCTCACATCAAACCTTAACGGAGTGATCATTGAATCTCCTTTATCGGACCTTGACATTGGTATAGGAAAGCGTTTTGATGATGACAGGTTTTCTGTTAACCTGAATTGTACCGATGTATTCGCAACCCAACTATCAACAAGCACACAAATAACCCCCGGCCTTAGTATAGTGGACACGCGCTATTCAGATTACCGGAAGATACGCCTGAGCTTAACCTGGAAATTCGGCAAGTCGCAATACCACAGGCAGCAAGAAAATGCCAAAAGCATACAACTAAAGGGAGGGCAGCAGTAGTTTTAAATACTCCTACTAAGCTCTGCTTGAATAAAAAAAACAAACCTTAATGTTATTGCGGTGATTTACATTTAGAGCACCTCGCATAATTGGTCCGCTCCATAATTTATTCATATCCCATAGCTCATAACTCCATTCAAGATTCATAAATTATTCATGGCGAATGGTTAATTTTGCAGGATGGAGGTCAACCAGGCAGCTGATATTTTACTACAAGCGGTTCACGATGATATTAACGGAAGCATTGTGTTTTCGGACTTTGTTGCGCACCAAATTAAAGGGTATGACGACCATACAAAAGTAGACCTGCAAGGCATTTACAAAAAGGCCCTGCTGGTTTTAATTGATGAAGGCCTTTGCCACCGGGGCATGACTGCCGACGTTATTGAATTGGGACAAAAAGGCATTGACTGCAAAGGAGATTATAAACGATACGTTAAGAAAAGAAATACACGCAATTTATTGGAAAAAATCAGGAGGATACTTCCTATATTTTCATTTATTTTTGTGGTGTTGGGTTTCTATATTACCTACATTAAAAAGAAAACAAATGATGAGCGCAAAATAAAAGCCAATATGGCTCAACACAAAAAGGATAGTATCCTGCACAGCAGGGGAAGAAAATAATACTCCGCCATGAAAAACCTTTTTATTTTACTGGTATCCGCTCTATGCTTCCCTTATATTTCAACTGCGCAAAACTCTCCCCCTGCTCCTATCATCAACCCTTCGGGGTATTATTCATTAGACAGTAAAACCACCGTAAAAGACGGCGACACCTACGGTTATTTTGGAAATATTAAAGTAAAGCAGGTAGACACGAACCGCATTTTTATGGAGTTTTATATCTGCAAAGGGGCGCCGGATTACAATTCCGGTTCTTTTGAAGATACCTTACTCTACAAAAACGGCATAGCCATTTACACCACTCCCGATGACCCTACCTGTGTCATAATTTTCAATTTTAATACTGCCGGGGGAATAACGGCAGAAGAAAAAACAAAAAATTTTAACGCTGGTTGCAGCTTCGGTAGTGCAGTGGTAGCTAACGGATTTTATAAGCGCATTACGGGCGTACCGGCGGTGGGTAAAAGCAACTAGGCATTCCGGTTGAATATGTTGCGTTGTTAAAACAAATATCACGGTTAATTATATCCTCCTAAATTTGTACCCGACAAAATAATTTACGCCCCTATGAAGAAATATCCATGCAAAGTAATTGCCCTGTGTTTAATTGCGCTGGTGGCTTATTTCCAATCGCCCGCACAAAAACCGTCTGCCCCCGTCAAAATAGAAGCGAAGAGCGACACGGTAATTGTTCGGCTGAACAATAAATTATATTATTCTATTACCGATAACGGCCGCTGGCGCATAAGTGAAGAAGGGAAAGTAATCTTTTCTCCGCTTAATGCCTCCGACACTATACCGGCTTTAGCCCTGGAATATATTTCCAGCAAACCCTTGCTGGGGAAAAAATTGCTTAAGAGCGATACTATTAAAAACTGCCTGATAGGCGAAATTAAGTTAAGCCCCTCCGACTTTACCGACAAAACCCAGAAAAAGAATGCTGCGCAAAATGTATGCAGCCGCAAACTGATTTTTGTGAATTGTGTTTTTAACAGAATACTGGCAGATACGAACCAGGATATTCTGGACGATGATTCGAAAATGAAAAAGAAAATACTTTTTACGCAGGATGTGCTGTTTTTCAATTGCAATTTTGTGAAAGGGCTTGAACTGTCCGATTGCATTTTTCAAAAAACCTTTATTCTTACCGGATTAATTACCAGCAGCTCCCCCTCCTCCATTGATAATTGCGAGTTCCAGGGACTGTGTTATATTTATAGCACACCCGATTACAACAAAGGAAATTCCTACCTGAAGATGAGTTCCTGCGTATCTAACAATCCCTGTATTTTTTCAGTGGTCGATAACGACAAAACCCATATAACAATTGAAAGGTGTAAGTTCAGAAATTTATTTTCGCTGGGCAAAAGCATTCCGCAGAATATCTTTAAAAGGTTCCGCTCATCCCCTGTTAAAAATCATGAGCTCCGGCTTTACAATTACTATACCGCTTATGCCAATTTTCTTAAAACCAAATTCAGCAAGGAGTATTACCTGAGCAGCGATTCCATACAGGCTTTTTTACCGGTAAGCCATATCATATACAATGTTGTTTTCCTTCATTGCCAGGCTAAGATTATGGATATTGCCAATGCCTCTATGATGAACTGCTCTATGGAGGATGTAACCATTCTAAAATGCATGGATGTAACCGGATCGAACTTTACTTATTCCACCGACTTTACCGGAAAACAGGCATTGGAAGATATTGATATGCCCAACATCAACGGCATTATTTACGCATCCTACAAAACCTTTTCTCCCGATGCCTTTAAGCTGAATATATACCTGCAAAAGGTAATGATTCACCCGCTGGTGCATAATTACTTTGATTCCACTACGGATTTTGTGCAGGATAATACCAACTTCTATAATATGATAAAGGATTATTCCGCCAAAAAATTCACCAACCAGGATATGGTAACCTCTCTGAAAGCCCGCTTTGAGCATGAAAGAGCTTATTGGGAAAGAAATTACCACGCAGAGCATATTATTCACAGCGACGGGTTTGGCGATTTCATCAGCAGCTTTTTCCAGTGGTCGCTCAGCTTATTCCTCGAAGCTACTGTATCTAACGGCTACAAGGGCGAATGGAAGTTTGCCCTGTGGGTGCTGTTTTTAATTTTCCTGTTCACCTGCATCTATTATTTTAAACACAAAGAGGCCGCCATAGATTACCTGAATGCCAAATACAACAAAGAAGAAGAGCATATTCAAAGCTATGACACCCTGACCGTGCATCGCTCCTTTAACGGCTTCCGCGATTTTATCCGCTGCCTTTGGTTCAGCTGCATGGTGTTTGTCGATCCCCGATTGCCTATCAGCTTTTTCAACCTTCGCACCGGGCTTTTCGGATTAGTGCTTACCGAGTGGCTATGCGGATTGACGGCTATTGCGCTATTCGTAATCTTTCTGGCCAGCAATTATCCGTTCATTCATACGCTGATTGGGATATAGCCGGATCCCGACAGGCAGTCACTTAATTTCATTACCGTTTTCGTTGTACAATTTTTCGGTACCCACCAATTCATTTTGCATAAAAGTGGCTTCGCTTTTTACTTTGCCGTTTTCGTAATAATGTTTTACAACCCCGGTTATCTTGCCATCAACAAAGGGAGTTTCCGACTCCAGTTTACCGTTTGCATCGTAATCTTTATCAATTCCATTTAGTTGCCCGTTCGTGTATGGTATTTCAGACTTTAAAACTCCGCTATCATAATATTCCTTCATAATTACATCTCCGCGTACTTTAACATAAGGCCAGTCAGATTCTAAATGCCCATCTTCATAGTAGCCTCTATCCTCTGTTATCTTTACATTATACAATACAGTTTGTATTAACGGGATATTAATTATTGAGTTACCTTTAATGGCAGTGTCGTTGGTGAATAAAGATTCAGCCATTACCTTTCCGCTTTTATAATACAGTTTAATAATACCGTTTTCTTTGCCATTCTCAATTGTATCAATCAGCATTAAATCCCCATTCTCCGTATATACTTTTCGCACCCCTGCAATAACACCATTATCATAGGGAGTAATACTCCACAATTTCCCGTTTTTATAGTATTCACGCATTATTCCTTCGGGCTTGCCTGCTTTGTATATGGTAAGGCGATAAAATGGAGCATGCTTGCTTTTAGCTTCAACCTGGCTGTCTTTCTTAAATTTAAGATACTCAATCCACTTGCCTTCCTTTACGCCATTTACCAATTGGTTAGTTGCTTCCGCTTTATTGGTGAACCCGCTATCGGCCTGGGCAAAGGCAGTAATTCTGAAAGAAAAGAATAGTATCAGAATTAAAAATACTTTCATATTACTTTTTTATTTCATTGCCGCTCTGGTCGTAATTCGTAGTAGTTCCTGCCTTTCCGCCGGAATAGGCAATCTGGTATTTTATCTTTCCGTTTACATAATATCCTTTTTCCAACCCATTTATCTCGCCATTGCTATAGGGAATTTCGTTAAGCAGCTGGCCGGAGGTATAATATATTTTCTCTACCCCGTCTATTTTATCGTTTTTAAAAGGGATCTCATACAGCACTGTTCCTTTCTCGTTATATATTTTTTCCATCCCGTTTTCCTTCCCATCGGTATAAGGGATTTCATACAACACCTTCCCCTTCTCGCTGTATATCTTCTCCAACCCATTCTCCACTCCTTCCGTATACGGGCTTTCCATTCTTAAATTTCCTTTTGAATCGTATTTTCTTACAGTTCCATCCGGCTTGCCCGATTTGTAGACAACCAGTTGGTAAAATTTACCCACTCCGTCATCTTCCTCTTCCATCCATCTGCCGTCTTTTACGCCGTTCACTTTTAAATTTTTGGCCGAATCTTTATTGGTAAAGCCATTGTCAGCCTGTCCAAGGGCAGCAACAGCAAAAGAAAGGGCCAGCACCAGTGTTATATTTTTTTTCATATTATTGTTTAGCTTCATTACCGTTTTCATCGTACTCTTTATACTTACCAACCATTACATCTTGCTTAAACGGGGCCTCGCTTTTTAGCACCCCGCTTTCATAGTATTGTTTCAGTGTACCACTTAGCTGGCCATTTACAATATTCATTCCGCTAATATCCGCATCGCTTTCGAATAAATGAATACCCAGGCTGTCGAACCGTATTTTCTCCTGGTTATTGGATTTATCATTGGTAAAAGGGCATTCTGTTTTTATGTTTCCACCCGCATAATACAGTTTTATAATTCCATGTTCTTTGCCATTTAAAACCGTATCGGCCACCATCAGCTGTCCGCTTGCCGTGTACATTTTCCGCACCCCGTTTATTTTACCGTCGGTGTAAGGGGTTTCCACAGCCACCTGGCCGGATTTATAATACACTTTAGCCACCCCGTTTGGCCGGCCATTCACATACATGTTTTCACCTTCTAATTCTCCGCTTTTAAAATAGGTCCTTACCTTCCCGAAAGGTTTGCCTCCTCTATAAACAGTGAGGCGGTAAAAATCAGCGGAATGCAGGCCCTTAACCGGTGTTTCAACACCTTTCTTGATCTCGTAATATTCAACCCATTTACCATCGTTCAGCCCATTTACCTGTTGGTTTTTAGCTTCGGCTTTATTGGTGAAGCCCTTGCTCAGCGAATCATGCACATGGGTGCTGTCCGTCTGCCCAAAGGCAGCCATTGTAAAAGAAAGAGTTACTGCTAAGCTTACAATTATTTTCATGTTGTTATTTAATTTCATTACCATTTTTATCAAATACCCTTGTCATTCCGTTTTTACCATCAATGCATGATGTTTCCGATTTTAAAACACCGGTGGAATAATAGGTTTCTATTGTTCCGTTAATGGCGGCATACACACAATTGATTAGACCCGGGGCGCAAAGTTTTGCTTCTACCAGCATACGGTCCTTGGTAAAGTGATATTCCTTTTTTATTTTTCCATTTCCATAATAGGTTCGTATAACGCCATTGCCCTGGTCGTTGACAAGCGTATCTATTACCACCAATTGTCCGTTTTCTGCAAATTCCATTTCCACTCCATTTACATCACCATTGCTATAGGGCGTTTCCCTTTTTAGTTTCCCGTCTTTATAATATTCATGCACCATTCCAACAGGTTTACCGGCATTATATACTGTCAGCCTAAAAATAGGGGAATCCGAGCTTGAGGTCTCCACTTCCAGTTTATCGCTCACCTTAAAATACTCCACCCATTTGCCATCTTTCGCTCCGTTTACCATTTTATTTTTGGCTTCCGCCTTATTGGTAAAGCCGCTATCAGCCTGACCAAAGGCAGCAACAGTAAGCGAAAGGGATACTATTAGAGGTAAAAGAAGTTTCATTTGTTGATTGTCAAATTTACATTAATTTCGATATTACCAATTAAGAATACCCTCATTCATAGCTTATAGCTTATATCTCATAGCTCTTTCTGAAATTATCTTATTTTTGCAGCCTGAAATCAAAAAGCAATTAAAGATGTCTATTAAAAAAATCACAGAACTACTTGGTAAAGATGCAGATAGCCTCCTTAACCACACGAGTAAAACCATATCGAAAGATATGCTTCATATCCCCGGACCTGATTTTATTGACAATACCTTTGCCCTCAGCAATCGTAACCCACAGGTATTGAGGAGCCTACAGTCCATTTACGGGCATGGCAGGCTGGCCAATACAGGCTATGTATCTATACTTCCGGTAGACCAGGGCATAGAGCATTCCGCAGGGGCTTCCTTTGCTCCCAACCCTATATATTTTGATTCGGAGAATATTGTAAAGCTTGCCATTGAAGGCGGTTGCAATGCAGTCGCTTCCACCTTCGGGGTATTAGCTTCTGTATCAAGAAAATATGCACATAAAATACCTTTTATAGTAAAGATAAACCACAGCGAAATGCTCACCTATCCCAATAAATTCGACCAGGTGATGTATGGAACGGTGGAAAGCGCCTGGGAAATGGGAGCCGTTGCCGTGGGCGCCACCATTTATTTTGGTTCAGACGAGGCTACCCGTCAGCTACAGGAAGTTTCACAAGCATTTGAACTGGCCCACCAATTGGGAATGGGTACCATACTATGGTGCTACCTGCGTAATAACGGATTCAAAAAAGACGGTGTGGATTATCATGCATCTGCCGATTTAACCGGGCAGGCTAACCACTTAGGCGTTACCATACAGGCCGATATTATTAAGCAAAAACTGCCGACTAACAATGGGGGTTACAATGCCATTAATTTTGGTAAAACAAGTCCTTTAGTTTACTCAAAACTGACCACCGACCACCCTATTGACCTATGCCGCTATCAGGTAGCTAATTGCTATATGGGGCGCATCGGGCTGATTAATTCAGGAGGAGAATCGAAAGGAGCCACTGATTTATCGGAAGCAGTTACCACCGCCGTAATTAACAAACGGGCCGGGGGACAAGGACTTATTTCCGGAAGAAAAGCATTCCAGAAACCGATGAAAGACGGAATAGAACTTTTGAATACGATACAAGATGTATATCTTGCAAAAGAAATTGACCTCGCGTAGCGAAAATTAGGAATTACGAATCAGGAATTAGGAATCAAGACCATGAACAGAAAACAATTTTTAATTCCTGATTTTACATTTAATTGCTACTTATTAATTAAAAAAGAACATGGCAACGGATAGTTGGTATCACCGGATTAAAGAGGGAATCACTACTTCTACAAGAGAAAAGAAGGAGACTCCCGAAGGGTTGTGGTATAAATGCCCCTCCTGCAAACATATTATTCCTTCGGAAGAACATGTTACAAACTCTTTTGTATGCCCCGCTTGCGGCTATCATGAAAGGATTGGCTCGGTAGAATATTTCTTTTTGTTGTTCGACGATAATAAGTTTACGGAGCTCAACACCCAAATTATGCCGTCGGATCCGCTTCATTTTGTAGATACCAAAAAGTACAAGGACCGGTTAAAAGCCACCCAGGGAAGCACCGGGCTTACCGATGCCATACGCACTGCTACAGGACCCATGAACGGCAGAGAGGTGGTTATTGCCTGCATGGATTTTAACTTTATTGGCGGATCTATGGGTTCGGTAGTGGGAGAAAAAATTGCCCGCTCCATTGATTATTGCATTGAACATAAAATGCCTTTTGTACTTATTTCCAAATCGGGCGGAGCCCGTATGATGGAAGCTGCATTCTCGCTTATGCAAATGGCCAAAACATCGGCCAAGCTTACCTTGCTTTCCGATGCCAAGCTGCCATATATATCACTCCTAACCGACCCAACAACGGGTGGCGTTACCGCATCTTATTCCATGTTGGGCGATTTTAACATTGGCGAACCGGGCGCGCTTATCGGCTTTGCAGGTCCGCGTGTAGTGAAAGAAACTATTAAGAAAGATCTGCCCAAAGGATTTCAAACCTCCGAGTTCCTGCTGGAACACGGCTTCCTGGATGCGATTGTAAACCGCAAAGAGTTAAAAGAAAAACTTAGTCTTTTGTTTAGCTTGCTGATGCAGGATGAGGTGAAGGCGTAGGAAGGGAAAAGTTAAAATTTATAGCCTAAGCCCAGCCGTAAATTATACAGATCAATATCAAATGAAGATGGGTAATTATTCGTGTTTACAGCCCCTGAATAGCTTCCTGAATAAATTGTATTTCCGGTTGCTAAGTCTCCCACCTGGAAGCCGCCCCCGTTGGTCATCGAAGAAATTTGAATATCTATCATTCCCCGAATAAAAAAATGATGTGCTATTTTAATATCCATGTGCATGCCAACCTCCCAGGCAAAGTCGCTGTGTGTTTCAGCATCCAAATTCAGAAAATACAAATCATTACTTGTAACTCCATGAATAGTCGACAGGCTGGTAACTAAATCTCCGAACATCAGACTAAATCCCATGCTAACCACCTTGTCTCCATAGTTTCGTGAAATGCCCAATAGTGCGGAATAGTTGTTATAATAATATGTTCCGATTGCAGTTGGGTTGGATATATTATTATTATATGACGGTGATTCTATTGGATTAATAAACATATCCGTCGTTTCATTCAGGAATCCTGTTGCATCGATAGCATTGCGCATATATGAAAACTGACCGGTAAGTTCCCATCCCATAGCAAAATTAAATCCACCGGTTACAGATGTTGAGTAACCTCCCAAAGCATATCCGGAATATATTGGATCGAACTTGAAAATTGAGCCTCCATACCCATTTGGATCGGGTGCGCTTCCACCGCCAGAAAAAAGTATATATGGCTCTAATTTTACAGGTATCGTATCTTTAGGATTGCGTTCCTCAGTGTTTATGGTATATATATTACCATTTCCATATTTTATATACATAACTTTTGAATACCCAATGGACATCTTTTGTTCGCTGGATGGTATGGAATAAAATAACTTGTACCCTAAAAAAATAACCTTAACCCCCATCTTTTGCCCATTCCTTAAAACAAGGGTATCCTGCGAAAAAGATAATGAAGAATGAAAAATTAAGAATGAAAAATAGAATAAATAAATAGTTTTTCCTTTATTCATATATCAAAGATAAGAATTTTATTTTTAAAATTTATAGCCTACGCCTGCTGTTACATTAAGCATAGCTTCACTAAGTAAGGTTGGAGCATACGATGCATTTGCAAATGAACCTGAATAAAAAGTATTTCCGGTTGTCATATTTACAACTTGATATGCTCCGCCGATACTAGTTATATCTGAGATATGTATCTCAACTAGACCTCTAATAAAAATATGGTGAGTAATATTAATATCTCCATGTAATCCTATCACAAAGTCAAAACTACTTTGTGTTTCCGCATTCAAGTTCAAATAATAATAGCTAATGGTGTTGGAGTGCGCGGGCTCATATGTTGCAACTCCATGCAAAGCCGGAGTCTCGTGAATCAACGGCCCCACCATCACACTAAAACCAATACTACCATATTTATATTGCCAATCCCGAGACATTCCTAAAAGACAGGAGTAGTTTGAAGAATAATAAGTTCCTATTGCACTTACACTGGTTATAGGTAAAAAAGCGGCTAAATTTGTAGTAGTTAAATTGCTAGTGTCAATAAAGAATCCTGCCTTTTCAGTCATAAATCCGGAAGCATCAAATTTATTTCGAACATAAGAAAACATGCCCGTCAAACTCCATCCTTTATAGAAATTCATACCACCTGTAACTGAAAATATAGAACCATTATCTTCATAGCCTGAATAATAATAACTATAGTCTCCTGTCTCGTCATCTAGGTTGTAATAGGAATGTTCTCCATTATTTCCAATAGGTATGCTAGACCCACCTGAAAAAATTATATATGGATTACAAAATTTTACCTTATCGGCGTCTGTACTATCACCATTTGTAAAAGCCGTACCATCTCCATATTTAATACGCCTAATTTTTGAAATACTGATAGATATTTGCTTATCAGCTGGAGGTATAGAATATGTTATCCGATTGTCAACTGAAATAACCTTAACCCCCATCTTTTGCCCATTCCTTAAAACAAGGGTATCCTGTGCTTTACAGAATGCTGAGTTAAGAATTAAAAGTGAAAAATAGATTAGGAGTTTTTTCATTTAGCAATTCCCTTTAAATTTCAAATATACTGATTATTAAAGATAACGGCCTCTTGCATTTCTCATAAAAATTTACTATCTTTGATATTCCAAAGTTCTGTTGTATGAAACAACTTATGCTGTGTGCCATGTTATTTTTGTTCTTTGCCTGCAACAGCGGTAAAAAGGATGCCGAAGTACAGCAACTAAGGGACAGCCTGCGAATGCAGCAAAAACAAATTGACAGTCTGCAATCCATTACGCTGGACACGCACCGTAAAAAAGCAATCAGGGACTCTCTTCGGAAAATAAAACTCACCTACTGGAAAAAGCAATCCACACTCATGAGCACCAGCCTGTCGGCGGATAAGGCTACGCTCAATCATGCTAAACAGCAACACAAGCGCATATCGCCGCAACGGAGAAAAAAAGATATTAAGGTTGCCACCCTCCAATTGGAACAGGACAAAAAAAGATCCCGCCAGATCAATGATTCGTTGAGGAAGTACAGGGAGTAACAGAGATTCTTCGCTTCGCTCAGAATGACAAGGACAGTGCGATTGTCATGCTGAGGAACGAAGCATCTCTGTAAATACACAATTCTTAATCACCGCCTCCTCTCATAATTACATCCCCGGAAGGAGGCCATTCCATAATATCATTATTAAGGAAATTCCAGTTTGGATTAGCGCTATTTATCAATTCTACCTTCTTCTTTCTTGTCCATCCTTTTATCTGCTTTTCACGCTTTATAGCAACATCTATATATTGTGTTTTCTCGAAATAAAGCAAATAATAGCAATGGTATTTTCCCGTAAATGATTTAGCAGAACCTCTATTTATAAAATGCTCAACAACTCGCTGCGGCAGATTGTTAGTTACACCAATATATAAAACAGTTTTAGCTTTGTTAGTAAGTATGTATATAAAATATTGCCGATTATTCATTATACAAAAATACAATGTTGCATAGATTCTTCGCTTCGCTCAGAATGACAATCGCTCTTTACTTGTCATGTTCAACGAAGTGAAACATCTCTATAGTATATGGAGATTCTTCGCTTCGCTCAGAATGACAATCGCACTGTATGTGTCATTAAAGTTTCCCCGAAAACACTTCCATCCACTTTGCAAACACTATAAATTTAAACATGCGCCCCTCGCCGGGTTTGCCAGTTTGGTTAAAGAGGGTATCGTAATCTTTCAAAATACTTTTTGTATCCAGGTATTCCGTTAAGGCGGGGTTTTCAAATACATGCCGCACATCATTCCGTATATCGGCTATCCATTGGCGGTTGGGCGTCAGGTAACCCATTTTATCCTTGCGGCGTAAAATAACATCTGGCGTTATGCCGCGCATGGCAGTACGCATAAGCGATTTCAACTCTCCGTTCACCATTTTTACCGAAGAGGGCAAGGAAAAAACATATTCAATTAAATTAATATCATCGGAAAAAGGCGTTCTCGATTCCACCGAATGCCACATGGAGCAACGGTCTTCGCATTTCAAATAGGTTTTTAAAAGCGTGCCGTTAAAGTCCCTGTTCAGATATGCGTTAAGGGTATAATTATCATTTTTTTGCTTTATTCTTTCCGCATTCCTATTCAGGAAATCCCGGTTAAGGTATTTCAATTCAGGGTGCATAGCCAAATGCGCTTTTAGCTTTTGTGAAGCGGGCAGATAATTCAAATACTTTTTTAAAATCAACTCTTTAAAATATCTTTTCGATTGACCCAGCGCCTTGGCTTGCTTCCGGAATTCAGTTATTCCTTTATGCCGCAATACATCCCGCAGGTAATAAAAATAATAACTGCCGTATCCCCCAAAAAGCTCATCTCCGCCTTGTCCGTCCAGCACCACCTTTATGTTGTTTTCCTTTATCAGCCGCATCACACGGAACTGGGCGTAGGTGCTGGTATTCCAAATAGGTATATCCTGGCAGTAGATCAGGTCACTCAAGTCATTCAATAATTCAGCCGAAGCAGGATAGGTATAATGCGCATGGGAGTGTGTATAATCGGAAACAATTTTCGCCCAATTACTTTCATCCAGCGCTTTTTCATGAAAGGAAGTGGTGAAGGTATTAAGTCCTTTTCCGGTCAGTTTATAAATAGCGCTGACAATGGAAGAACTGTCCACTCCGCCGCTAAGGCACGAAGCCACCTCCACATCGGAACGCAGCCTCAGCCGCACGGAATCGAGGAAAAGGGATTGTATCTTTTCCACACTCTCTGCCAACTTGAAACCCGGATCGGTATAATCTTCGGAAAAGGGAAGTGTGTAATATTTCCACTTTTTCAATGCACCTGTTTCTAAGTTGAGCGTGAGGGAATGCGAAGGAAACAACTCATAAATTCCTTTGAACATGCCTTCCTCCTCTTCTTCCATTTTAGAAAAAACCCAGTAGTCGAAAATGGCTTTTTCATTCCGCCTGTAATCCGTTATGCCTGTGGTGAGCAATGCTTTTTGTTCCGATGCAAATGCGAAGGTGTTTTCATTTTGGCAATAATAAAAAGGCTTTACCCCAAAGCGGTCGCGGCTGGCGAATAATTGCTTTTTGTTTTTATCGTAAATTACGAATGCCCACATGCCGTTAAAGTGGTTCACGCATTCGTAGCCCCATTCGGAATAGGCTGCAAGCACCACTTCGGTATCCGATGAGGTATGAAACCGATGCCCCTTATTGGTAAGCTCATTCCGCAATTCAATATAATTATAAATCTCCCCGTTGAAAACGATCCACAGCTTTTTGGAAATATTGCATAAGGGCTGGTGTCCGGTGGCAGTAATATCAATAATGCTAAGCCTGCGGTGGGCAAGCACGCCTATTATTTTCCCGTTGTCGCTTATTGACTGAACAGGCTTATGTAAAATGGATGATTGAATGATAGATTGCGGAGTATCTTTTCCATAGGCTGCTGTTTCGGAATCATTACAAATGAGCAAATAGCCTTCCCCGTCGGGCCCGCGATGACGGATAGTATCATTCATGCGTCCTGCTGCTGCAGCCAAGCCGGAAGTGTTTTTATTCAATGCTATTATCCCTGCAATGCCGCACATATCAATTCTTATTAAGACAGATTTTATAGACCGCTAAAAATTGCTTTGCTATGGCAGCAGCGTTTACCTTATCCACCACTTCCCTTCGTATTTCCACCGGATTATACTTTCCCTTACTACTGTACATTTTCTCCATGGCATCCAGCAACTGAGTCTCATTTTTAGAGTCGACCAGCAACCCGTTATTCTCGTTGATATATTCCGGCACATCGCCCACCCGTGTGCCTATAACCGGTACTCCGCAGCATAATGATTCCAGCATTACCACGGGCAGATTTTCGAAATTACTGAAAAGAATAAAGGCATCAGCTTGCTGATAAACGGCAGCCAATTCCAGCCCCACTTTGCGCCCGATAAGAAAAACACCGTCGGCTTCCGAAAAACTTTCTTCGTTTAATTTATCCAGTAATTCTTTCGATTCTTTATCCCATATCAAGGTAAGTCTTGAATCCGGATGAAGCACATGGAATTTTTTAAATGTCCTGATGATTCCGGTAACATTCTTTTCCCCGCTCAGCGAAGATATGTGAATGAAATTAAAATGGCCGTCCGGGGTGCGTACCGGCTTTAGTGTAAACACGTCAGTATCTACCACATTGGGAATAAGAAAATATCGGCTCTTAAGTCCTAATGACTGCATGGTGTTGCTTAGTTTTTTAGATACGGTAATCACGGCTCCGGCTTTGGCCACCGCATGGCGGGAAATGGATGTTAAAATAAAACCGCTGTATCGTCCGTCTTCGGGAAAATAACCGGACCAATGTTCGGTAATGACATAGGGAACACCCCAAACTTTCTTTAACAAGGGAGCTATAATAGAAACAGGATAATACACCACATTCGAATTAATTAGATCAGGCTTGCCCCTTTTATTTTTATAAAACGACAATACCTTTTTCCACATGAGCATGTAGCGGACTAACTTCACCATTTTGGTAATAAGCGGAATTTTAACTGAGGGAATTTTATAATATCCCCGTAAGGTATACACACCATCCTCCACCGATTCATCAATAGATTTGCTGCCGGCCCCACAAATAAAAATAGCGGAAACATCGCAATTAAGGGCGCTTGCCGCGGCATGTCGTTTTACAAATATCCCGTTGAGCGGCCTGATTTTATTTGGATACCAGCAGGAGATGAATAATATTTTCAGTTTGGCATCCTCCATTTACATTTTTGTCCAATCACTCAAATCCCGATTCAATAATTTCCCCAGCTTCTCCATATCGTCTTTATAGATATCGATAAGGCGCTGCTTTAGCTTATCTGATATAGGTTTGCGCGGCACATATTTCCGGTTCAGGTTCCATAAGAAGTCAATCACCTTTTCCCTCCTTAAGCTATGGTGCGGAAACAGGGCCCGCCCCGCTGCTTTGATGAAACCCGGAGGGCTAAGCAGAAAGTTTAAATAGGCTTTGCTGCGCGGAACCTTACTCGGATTAACCACCTTCAGCGATGGGGGCATAATCTCTTCCAGCCCCAGGAATTTCAATACCTTGCCATATTCTTTTGGGGTATCGGCTTTAAAATCATCAAAGAAAATAACATGCACTTTATCGTCTCCAAAAACCGTTTTATACCGCTGCACCTGTTCATAAAACTTAGCCACTTCGCTGTAAAAAACCGCTTCCAGCGGAGCATTGTGGTGGGGCGGAATAAGCTTGCCCTCCCTCCTGCTGCTTTCGGCATTCAGCGCTTCTTCAAAGTCTTCTATGTTGTCGTCTCCATTGGAAAGATTTTCGGTATGCAGGGAATATACCAATTGCACCGGGTTCCGCAGCATGATAATGATCTTCGCTTCGGGATTGAAATCTTTAATTTTTTGAGCCGCACCGGGAGACAAGAGATAAAAAACAGAACCGTCGCCAACTGCTTTTTGCGTATGTTCTCCTTTGAAGAAATTCAGATAAACATTTTCGGGAATGGGGGGCGTGCGGAAAGTAAGATCGTGGCAGAAATAGTAAATCGTTTTTTTAGGGAAATATACATCGGGGTGATGGCTCAAATATTCATACAAGGCAGTAGTACCCGTTTTGGGAGCGCCTACAATAAAAAAATTGGGTTTCACCATTTACCTGGAAATTGAAAGTTGAATATGCTTAAAGTCATTGCTTTATATGGCCTTGTAATGTAATACTGAATATGCACTGATAAGGACTGCAAATATAGGGATTATGCGGTATTGGAAATATTCAGGCCCCATAAAGAACGCTGATTTTAAGATGAAAACCGCCTCATATTGATTTTTTTCCCATTTTTAGTGATTACTTTGCACAACTCCGATTAAAAAACAGGCTAAACAGAACATGATTCAAAACCTGACTCTAAAGATACTTGGTCTCTTCATTAAAAATGAGGAAGACAAAAACAGGCTTTCTACGGTCATCCTTCCTTCTTTTTTAATACGGTCGGGGTATTTTGTATTCGCCTATTTAATCATGATTGTATTAACCAGAACAATGGGTCCGGGCGGATACGGCGTTTATTCCTATACGGCAGCCATTATCTTTACCCTGATGAACTTTGCCTCCTATGGCTTTGAAATAGCAGCCGTAAGGTTTACCTCTTCCTATTTATCAAAAGGTGAAAAGGGCCTTTGGAAAGGATTGTACCATTGGGCATCGCGTTCCTTGCTTATTATAAGCACTATTTTAACAGCCGGAACAGCCCTGTATTTATGGGTTTCGGTATATCTGCTTCATTTCGCGCCCAAAACAGCTTATACCCTACCCTTGCTGGTATCCTGTTCCATCATTCCTATTTATACATTTATTAATTTTTATACCAATTTATTGCGGGGCCAGCATAAATTACTACTCTCATTTTTGACTGACAATACCATAAAACCGCTCTTCCTGCTTTTAGCCCTGGTAATTTTCCGTTTGGTGATGGGCCGTATGAGCCTGCCCGTAGCTATCGGATTGAACATAATATCCTTCTTCGTAGCTTTTATTTTCGTCTTCATGGTCTTCCGCCGGGTGAACAACATGAAAGAAATAAAAGCCGAATACGATAAAAGAACCTGGAAAAAATTTGTCGGCTCCCTGTTCCTGCTGACCTGTATAACCAGCCTTTCCCGCTTAGATATTATTATGCTGGGTTCGCTGAAAGACGCAGGGCAAGTGGGTATTTACTATGCAGCAGAAAGAGTGGCTAACTCCCTTATGTTTTTCATGTATGTTATGAATATGATTATTCAACCTTCCCTGGCCCGATTAAACACACCCGAGGATAAAGAAAAACTGCAAAAGATGATAACACGCACCATCCGCTGGGTAATGCTTTTTTCCCTACCCGTATTTATTGGGTTCATCTTGCTGAGCGGGCAAATTATGAGCCTTTCGGGTTCGCAGTTTTTGCCGGGAAAAATAACCCTCATTATTATTTGCTCGGGACAAATAATTAACATTATGTTTGGGCCTGTGGTCGATTTTGCCTTAATGACCGGGAATGAAAAGTACACTACTATTTATATGAGCATAGGCATATTGATTAACATTGCACTTAACCTTTTACTTACACCCGGCATGGGTTTAAACGGTACCGCTATTGCCACAACAAGCAGCCTTATATTTTGGAACGTAGCCTTGTTTTATACCCTGAAAAAGAAAACAGGAATACGAACTTGGATTTTCGGATAAAGCAAACATGAAATAGTTTATATCAAATGAAAAAAATACTGGTAACAGGAGGAGCAGGATATATAGGTTCGCACACTATTATTGAACTTATAGAAAACACAGACTGCGAAGTTATTTCAGCCGATAATTATTCTAATTCCGCGGCCAAAACATTTGAACGGATAAAAGAGATTACGGGGAAAACGGTTAAAAACTACGCCATTAACTTGTGTGATGCAACAGCCGTAAAAAAGATGTTTGAAGAAAACAAAGACATAGACGGAATAATTCATTTCGCGGCATTTAAGTCGGTGCCCGAATCGGTAGAAAAGCCTTTGCTATATTACTACAACAATATTGTATCACTTATTAATATACTTGCCTACCGGGTTCCGAATTTCATATTTTCATCTTCCTGTTCCGTTTATGGCAATATTGAAAAGCTTCCGGTTAACGAACAAACACCGCTCCACGCCATTTCGCCCTATGGCTATACTAAAATAGCAGGCGAAAGGCTTATACAAGATTTTACCCATTCAAACGCCCATGTTAAAGCGGTTTTACTGCGTTATTTTAATCCGGTAGGGGCGCATGTATCGGGCAAAATTGGAGAAGTACCATTACAAAGGCCTGCCAACCTGGTGCCTGTAATTACCCAAACAGCCATAGGTAAAATGAAAGAAACCACCGTATATGGCAAGGATTACGATACCCGCGACGGCAGCTGCATTCGCGATTATGTGCATGTAAGCGACATTGCCAGGGCCCATGCAGATGCGCTTTCTTATCTCGATAAAAATAAGGATACCCCATCTTGCTCGGTATTTAATTTAGGCACGGGCAAAGGAGTTAGTGTGCTGGAAATGATAAATACTTTTGAAAAAGTAAGCGGACAAAAACTAAACTACCGCATTGGCGGAAGAAGAGAAGGCGACGTAGCTTCTATTTATTCCGATAGTACACAGGCGCAAAAAGTACTTGGCTGGACTCCCAAATATTCCTTGGACGATATGATGCTCTCTGCCTGGAAATGGGAGCTGAAGATGAAAGAAGGAGCGTAAAAAGTAAAAGCTAATTTGTTTTTTCTTCTTCCGTTTCGCTTACAACAATATTGGTAGGCCTGAAATACAGGGCAGGAATCAACACAAAAATACCCAACGAAATATACACCGAAAGGAATCCGGCAAAGATTGAAATAAAATAAAGCGCAGCGCTTATAATTAACTTCCGCAATTGCTTTTGGCGAAGCTCGGCAGATAAGCCATCTATAAATAGATGTTCGTGCCGGTGCACATATTCCCGCATAAGAAGAAAAGCCAGCGCACACATAAACATTACAAAGCCATACAGCATGGTTATCTCAGGCCGTTTATAATCCTGCCCTAAAAAATTGGTGGGGATAGGCAATATGCACATCCAGAAAAGCAAATGCAGGTTGTACCAAAGCAGGTTGCGGTCGGCATGTTTTAATTGCCTTAAAAACTGGTGATGGTTTACCCACAATACACCCACCATTACAAAACTTAATACATAGGCCACGAATGGCTGAAGCAAAGTATAAATCTGGCTGCGCAGTATTTCAGATGTGGAAGCCGGATCGATCAACGGAATTTTTATCTGGAATATCATCAAGGTGATGATGATGGCAATTACACCGTCGCTAAAGGCTTCTATGCGCCCGAGTGTAATAGAAATATGTCTTCTCTTCATGTGTTTATAAGGTTTTAATTCTTACACTCGTATTCCAATAACCAATATATCATCTACTTGTTCCAATGCGCCCTTCCATTTTTCCAAGGTGCTTTCAAGCACATCCTTTTGTTCGTCCATTGGCTTGGAAGCATTTGCAGCTAGAAGTTCTTCCATTTGTTTGTATTTGAATTTTTTGCCGTTCTGTCCTCCAAACTGGTCGGCATACCCATCGGTAAATAAATATAATGTATCGCCTTTT
>Ga0302186_10001348_pt1 | contig 20417 bp, 13 predicted proteins | sample II_Bog_E1_2_FD_198782 | JGI IMG/M metagenome (GOLD analysis project Ga0302186, IMG submission 198782) | Peat permafrost microbial communities from Stordalen Mire near Abisko, Sweden - II_Bog_E1_1 | ecosystem: Environmental > Terrestrial > Soil > Wetlands > Peat | place: Sweden: Abisko...
TAAACATATTAAAAAAAGGTAATTTGTTGTGTACAAATCAAATAAAAAATTCAATTTGTTAATTAACACTTTTTTTAACATTTTTTAAAGACTTATTAATTCTCTTAACCCGAACTCAGGTTACTTAGTAAACTTATTCTAAATCACCAACCAACTTTTTTTTATCCTTATAAGAAGCATATTTGGAACTATACATAATTGATGCTCAGTTCTAAATAAACAATAACTATAGCTTACTTCGTACAATTGTGTGTCCAGACAAGGCTGGCATATTCAGCAGGAATTAAAACCTGCCAGAACAAAAGTCTAAACTCTGTAGCTTAGATAGCAGCGTAAAGAGAGATCAATACGTTGAAGCCTATCGACAAACCTATGGTATGACATTTCCCGTAGTGATTCGAGAAGATATCAATTTCACTATAAAAATTAGGATATCTTAAAAATTACATATACAATTACACCGTGATATCATTGCAAAAAACTTTTATACAGAGCTATGATAGACATATACTGAGCAAAACCTAGGTTTACAGCTGCAATTAAGGATTTTATCACTGGAAGCACTACGTATAGCTCAGTATAAGTAAAGTTTTGCAATGGTCTAATAGTAAAATGTTTTATACATTTCAATAGCATTTATTTTTTTGTTCAATTATATATACACAAGCAAATCCAAAGTGAGGATTTCTATTTTTCTAAAGATAGGCTGTTTCTATATTTTTTATTGCAAATTTTATTCTCCTGCGGAGAGCTTTACTTTTTTTTCTTGATAAAAAAAAGTAAACAAAAAAAATCAAGCGCTGTGAAAAGAAAAGCTAAAATCCTCGAAATAAGTCTAAAACTTGGCAAACTCGAAGCCCTTCGGGCTTCTCAAACAGTGCCAAGTTTTTTACGACTTATTCCTTCTGATTTTTTTACGCTTTTCTTTTCAAGGCGCGTTGTTTCTATTTTTAGCTATTTAAACCTACAAAATGAAACAAGATTAGTATATCAAGTCAATTATCATGAAATCAACTATAAAAATTACTTTGATTATTTTTTCTGTTTTTTTGACACAATCTTGTAAAGATAATATTTTAGGTCTTTATGGTAAATCACAAGATTCATCCCCGGATAACAATACCAACAACAACACCAACAACAACAACAAAAATAGAAAAAAACCTTTGCTTAAGGCACTTAAGGCAAAAGGCAAGAAACAATTGAATAAGAAACCCTATGTAAAAAATAAAACTCAAACAGGGAATAAACCTGATTCAGAAAAAATTGAAATTGAAAATGATCTACTGAATAAAAAAACAGTAAACCAAAGTATACCGATGTTTTTGGCATTTGGAGTATGTTCAAATACGATAATCTAATTTGTGATTTATTTAAATTTTTACATAGCAGTGACAAGCTAAAATTAAGGCTTTTAAATAAATTTTTTGAAGAAAGATCAACTCCATTTGTTTTTTTTAAAGAAACGGTATACGTAGATCCTGATGTTAAATTCTTTTCCAATAACTCTCCACAGTTAAATTTTGGAATAGGTGCGTTTTCAGTACCTATTTTGCGAAATTATCCATTCCATTCTTTGAAAGATATTTGCTGTTTGCAGAATTTTTTTAGTTTTTGGAAGTTACAACAATTTGATTTTACTTACGATACTTCAAAAAGAGTAAAACCATCGCTGAAATTTCATTTTAATGATATTTCTCGATACAAAAAACCTAATGAAGAAATGCTGTCGAATAAAATTCAGAAAAGCGATGGTGTAAATTATGAAAGTTTTGAATCTTTTTACTCAAAAGTTATGCCATTAGAAAATTGTAATATTTCGTTGTGGATAGCTATGGGAATAAAACTTGATTCTATCAAACAATCATTTGAATGGTTAAAGATTTCAAAGGCCAAAAATGTTAATGTGACAACGGAAAATATTGAAATTATATTAGAACTATTAAAAAATGAAAAATACCGAGACTTAATAAAACAAGTATCTCCCAATTTAAGCTTTTCAAAATTTGCTACAAGGGAAGTTTTCTTTTCTGGTATAATTAATTCTTTAACATTAACTAACCCTAAAAACCTTGAAATTCCACAGGATATTTTAACATTAACTAACCCTAAAAACCTTGAAATCTCGCAGGATATTATTGATAAATTTGATAGTATTGTAGTTTTGGACTTAAATACATCCACATTATTAGAAAAAATCCTCCTCAAAAAACAACCAATTAAAGGTTTGGGATTGCATTTTTGTGATCCAAAATCAGTGGAATTAGTATGTAATTATATAAAATCAGATTTAGGTAGATATATAAAAACTTTAGATGTAGGTGCGGTATTAGCTTCGAAAAGGGAACAATTGAATTCATGTACGAATTTAACAAAAATTATAAATTGCATAATTGAATCTAACTATTGTACAAATATTTCAAAGTTGTGCATAAGTCCAATTAATCCTTCAATCTTTGGATCATTAATTGAATCCAAAAAAATGGAAAATTTGAAAAATCTTAAACTTTGTGGTCATTTACTTGAAGACAAATACCACAAAGGTACTCCATCTTTTTTTGAACCATTGTACAAAAATGTAAATAAACTAGAAAAATTATCTATATACGAAGTAAACTACAATTGTCATCACAATTCTTACAATGTTTTTTTTAAAGAAGTTTTAAAAATTTTGAATAGTTCACCAAATCTCAAAAAATTTGTATTTAGCTTAGATTGGATGGGGAGTACAGATAGTGTGTCAATGCGATATATATACTAATCATGTTTCATTTTGTAGGTTTAAATAGCTAAAAATAGAAACAACGCGCCTTGAAAAGAAAAGCGTAAAAAAATCAGAAGGAATAAGTCGTAAAAAACTTGGCACTGTTTGAGAAGCCCGAAGGGCTTCGAGTTTGCCAAGTTTTAGACTTATTTCGAGGATTTTAGCTTTTCTTTTCACAGCGCTTGATTTTTTTTGTTTACTTTTTTTTATCAAGAAAAAAAAGTAAAGCTCTCCGCAGGAGAATAAAATTTGCAATAAAAAATATAGAAACAGCCTATCTTTAGAAAAATAGAAATCCTCACTTTGGATTTGTTTGTGTATATACGATTTTTTTGCTAAAATAAAAGATAACAATCATAAACTACATACTGTCAAAATCAAGGATAAGATAAATGTTGTTTCGTATGATATTTCAGGATATGAAAAATACAAAAACTCATTAGGGTATTTAAAGGTCTATTGGAATACAACTTCTGAAGTTCTGAAAAAGACCTTTAATTTTTTTGGCATAAAGGCAGATACATCTGGCCAAAAACGAAAGTAATAACAAGGTGTCTCGTCCTAAAATAGGTTTACACTAAACAGTGTAAAAAATGAGGTGGTGGCATAATTTCAAATGATAGATAATTGGTGATTGTAGGCCTTTAAATCCCAAAGACCCTTGCTAAACCACGTAGGCTAGCTCGTTCTTGATATGTACGTAATATTTCTTCCTTTCGTTCTTCTATGTATTTCACCTGTAAGTGTATCACTTTACATGCACCAAAATCTTTACAGTTATATTGTTGATTACCTGCATAATTACGACCGTTTTTAACAATATTTTTACTTTGACAATCCCTATAAATAAGTTTGAGTATTGGTTATCATGTTGAATTGGAGATTAAAGAGGAAAGTTTAAGTTTACAAAATCATTTGAAATTATGCCACTACCAAATTTTTTTTCAGGACGAGACACAGTACCTTTTGCCCTTGCTTGCGAGGGACTGGTGGAGAAGTGTCGCTGGTCTACTCTCCAAAATCAATTCAATGTGTGATAACTGCTTTAAATGTTTTTACTCATTAAATAACTCTTCAATATAATTCAAAGGCAAAACAACTGAGGTTTTTTTACCATTTGGTGTGTAATTTGGATTTTGGCAAGCAAAAAGCTGATCTATTAATAAATCTATTTCTTCTTTTTGGAGTGATTTTCCAGTTTTTATTTTAGAATATTTTGCTAGAACGTTTGCTGTTTTTTTTAGATATGATGTAGAAAATGACTTGTGGATCTTAAAATTTTCAATAAGTTCCTCTATAACTTGTTGAGTGTTTTGTTCACAAATTTCTATGGAACACCCATCTACTATAATGGCTTCACGTTCATGATTCCCAAATGAAAATCCTAACCGCTCAAATTCTATTTTATTTTCTATTATAAGTTCAACGTCACGATAATTTAAGGTAATTGTTTTTGGGAATAAAAATTGTTGTTTTATTATGGAGCTATTCTTTATGGTATTCAAAAAATTTTCATACAGAATCCTTTCATGAGCCGCAACTTGATCAATAATTAACAGACCAGATTTGATTTGTGTTAAAATGTATCTGCCATGTAATTGTAGCCTAATCCCATCTTTTGCTGTAAAGGAGCCAGAAAACGTTCTACTTAAACACCTTTGATTTTTGGAAACCTCTGAATCTGCATAAGAAACAAGAATATTATTTTCAGAGTTGCAATCTTTAATGTCTTTTATGCTAGAGCTACGAACCCCATCTAAGTCAGATTCTTTATTAATTGTAAGTTTAGAATCTATTCCCTTGAGTTGGATATATTTTCTTTCGGAAGCGGTGATGAAACTTTGTAATCTTGGTAGTTTGGCAGACTTGAATGGATCAAAATTGGTATTTTGGTCAAAGTCTATTGATGGTACAACATGATTAATAGCTAGTGCTTTTTTTATAGCTGCAACAACAATAGAATATACCATACGTTCATCTTCAAATTTTATTTCTGTTTTTGTTGGATGAACATTTATATCTATAGAATTTGGTGCAACATCTATAAATAAAACATAAAATGGGAAAACATCTTGAGGCAATAGTCTTTCAAAAGCACTTTTAACAGCATGGTTTAGGTAGTGACTTTTTATATAACGGTGATTTACAAAAAAAAACTGATCTCCGCGGGTTTTTTTTGCATACTCAGGTTTCCCTATGTAGCCACTTATTTGTAAAAGATCTGTTTGTTCATTACATGGGAGGAGTTGTTTTTTATAGGATTCTCCGAAAGTGTGCACTATCCGTGTGCTAAGACTTGCTGAAGGCAATCGATATACCATCTTGGAATCTTGATACATAAAAAAGCTAGTAGAAGAATTAGCCAAAGCCACACGTTGGAACTCATCCAGTATATAATTATTTTCCACCGAGTTGGATTTTAAAAAGTTTCTACGCGCTGGCACATTAAAAAAAATATTTTTTACGCTAATTTTGGTCCCCAGTGAAGTCACCACAGGTGTTTGACTTTTCACAATAGATCCCTCAACAATTATTTTTGTTCCTAATTCTTCATGTTTACAGCAAGTTTCCATTTCTACTTGAGCCACCGCTGCAATTGATGCAAGCGCCTCCCCTCTAAACCCCATGGTTTTAATATTAAAAAGATCAGCAGAGGATGACAGTTTTGATGTAGCATGTCTTTCAAAACTCATACGAGCATCTATATCTGACATTCCTATTCCATTGTCTATCACCTGAATTAATGCTTTGCCAGCATCTTTTACAACTAATTTTATTTCTTTGCCATTTGCATCAATAGCATTTTCTAGCAATTCCTTTACTATAGAAGCTGGTCTTTGTACCACTTCTCCTGCGGCAATTTGGTTGGCAACAGAATCTGGGAGTAGCTTTATTATGTTTGGCATTGTAGTTTACTATAAGCACCTGCACTACACTTTTCTTATATCTTATCTTATAAAGGTTAAATACGAGTCACACTGAATTCTAGTGTTATCTGGAATCCTCCATGAGAGGAAACCTATCACAAATATAAATAAAAAATCAAGTGTTTTTTGAAAGGATGATATTTAGCAAAGTACTGCTGCATAATAACATCAGCTACAATACTTAAAACATTTAAATACTTGATTCTGGCAAAGAGAGAATCAAGTATGTGAATTTTCGATATTTTACTACTACTTTTTAGATTTCATAGTAGCATCTATTGTTTTTTCATAACCTTCTTTTTGGTCCTTAAAATCTTTTTCATTCATTTTAAATTCTTCAACTATAGTATGAGGCTTGGCCTTTTTATATGCTTCTTCTTCTAGGTTTTTAGTCGCTTGGTCTTTTGTAGAACATAATTCATTCATAACCATATTTAAGGTGGCATTATCTAAAAGAGGCAACTTACCCCACTCAATTCTTGCCCCACAACCGCCAAGACCCAACTTAGCCCCTGGTTTTAATTGTGATGTCAAAAATTTATCCACTGTTGAGTTATATGATTTCGAAATAAATAAATTTTCCAATTTTTTCTTTACCAATTGCAATTTACCACCAACACGTGTTATTACACTACTATACCAAGGCACAAAGTTTTTATCAGTATCAGTCTTACCTATATCATAGTTATGCGGTACATTACCGCAATTAGTGCCATAATCACAACCTTGTGTTTTTACTAAAAACTGTCCACAATTAGTACATTTTTTTATTTGATTCCTTATATCATTCGGATTCATTAAATCCCAAGTCATTATCTTTTTAACACTTTCAAGGAATTTATCAACTATTTTAATTTTAAGTTTTTTCATTTCTATATGAGCGGTATATGAATTGAAATCAATCATAGTAAGACCATGTTTCTTTTCAAATTCATCGATAATTGAATCTAACTCATTGGTTAAGTTAATAGCGGCTGCCTGAATAAGATTATTCGTGTCCATATCACTTTCTTTTTGAGAGACTTTTACCAAATCTAAATAATCATTTAACATGGATTCTGCTTTTTCTTTAAAATCAGCATAAGCTGCATTCAGGTCCTTTTCTGCAGCCCAAATTTTAAATTTCGTAAAAAACTCTTCAGCCGTTACTTCGATTTTAATTTTAGAATTATTACTCATACAACTATACATTGCATTTGAAAGATCTGTTAAACTAGATTTATACGAATACATTATTGCTTGTTTAATTTTATTTGCTTGCACTATCGTGGCAATATTTTCTTCAGCTTTACTTCTATCCTTCTTCTTAACTACATCACATGTGGAAAACATCAAGACCACATTATCCATATACTTATTAATAAACTTAGTTTGTTCTTTAATACATTCGCGGATACGATCACCTCTAGTATCATACCTTAAGACTAAAAAAATAGCATTGTAAGGCATTGCCTCATATGCACACTTTAGAAGGTAAGCGTGCTTATAGACTTCTTCATCACTATCAATACCCGGCGTGTCAACTAAGCTAAATGGCTTATCACCATGTTCCACAGCTTCCTTAAACAAGTCTCTAGTAGCACTGCTTCCTGATGCACTTACAAGATGATCGGTTTCACAAAGCATATTTAGAAGTGTAGTCTTTCCACTTCCAGTATTTCCCATTATAAGCCCAACTGGAGTATAGTCCAATATTTGTGGTTTAATGCCTTTAAACGGTAAGATAGTCACTGGATGTTTATCCCTTTTTTTTGCTTCTTTTTTGTCATCAAAAGATCCACTTTTCATATCCAAGCTAAGTTGAGCACTATTACAACCAATGGATGAAGCAAATGCTACAGAACAAAATGCAACTCTTAAAACCCTAAACATTATTTTTGCTACCATAATTTAAATTATAATTGATTAAACTAAAAAACCATTAAACACTACTAATAATGCGCAACTCCAACTTTAACTTCTTTCATTTAGGCGAGTTTTTGAATTATTTGAACTAATAGAAGTCCACATAAATCCTCTTGGAAGATTACGACAGCCCCAGTTCTAAATAAACACAACTACTTTTTTACTACTTCTTTTTCAGCCTTCATAACAGTATCTATTGTTTTTTCATAACTTTCTTTTTTGCTCTTAAAACCATTTTCATTCATTTTAAATTCTTCTACTATAGTAAGAGGGTTGACCTTTTTAGATATTTCTTCTACTTGCTTTTTAGTTTCTTGGGCTTTTGCATGATTCCATATGTTTTCAACATTTTCAAAAAATTCATCAACTATTTTAATTTTAAGCTTTTTTATTTCTATATGAGCGGTATATGAATTGAAATCAATTATGGTAAGATTATGTTTCTTTTCAAATTCATCGATAATTGAATCTAACTCATTGGTTAAGTTAATAGCGGCTGCCTGAATAAGATCATTCATATCCATGCCACTTTCTTTTTGAGAGTCTTCTACCATTTGTACACAATCATTCAACATGTTTTTAGCTTTATTTTTAAAATCATCATACGCTTTATACAGGTCCTCTTTTACAGACCAAACATTAAATTTCGTAAAGAATTCTTCATCTGTTACTTTAATTTCAATTTTAAAATTCCTGCTCATACAATCATACATAGCATTTGAAAGATCTGTTGAACTAGATTTATACGAATACATTATTGCCTGCTTAATTCCATTTTTTCGTACTATCTTGGCAATATTTTTTTCAGCCTTACCCCTTTCATCCTTTTTAATGACATCGCATGCAGAAAACATTAAGACCACATTATCCATGTACTTCTTAATAAACTTAGTTTGTTCTTTAATATATTGGCAGATACGATATTTTCTGGTATTATACGTTAAAACTAAGAAAATGGCATTGTAAGGCATGGCCTCATATGCACACTTTAGAAGGTAAGCATGCTTATATGTTTCTTTTGAACTATCAGTACTTGGAGTATCAATTAAATTAAAAGTATGATCTCCAAAGATCACAATCTCACGTAATAACTCTTTAGTTGCAGGATAACCAGTTGTTGGTGCAGGATGTTTGGTTTCACAGAGCTTATTCAAAAGAGTAGTTTTACCACAGCCTGTTTGCCCAAATAGAAGACCTGATAGGGCATATTCTAATTTCTGTTTTTCAATGTTGTCTGACGATAACAGAGTTGTTACTGGATACTTGCCTTTTTTCTTTAATTCTTTATCTTCGAAAGAATCGTTTTTTTCATATTAAAACTTGCTTGAGTATTGCTACAACCAAAGAATATAACAAACGGAATGCAACAAAATACAATTCCAAAAATTTTACTGATTATTTTTACTATCATGGTTTTTGGGTGATAATTACGTTAAAAAAATACTAAACACTATCTATGTAACGCTTAAAACCAACTTTAACTTCTTTCATTTTTTTGCCACCTTTATGATCTTCTTTATCATTTTTTTTCTAAATACAATAACTAGTGCCAAATTTAAAGTCTTTCATTTCACTCATCATTTCAAACATATGATTAGTTAATTCCCTTTTCAGGTCTAAAACAACATCAATTTTTTTGCCTTCTGTTTGCCAATCATTATGTTTTTCGCAATGGAACAATACCCTTCCACCAAACCTCTCAAACATTGGAGTCGTTTTTACAAAATCTAATGAAACTTTATAATCTAAGATGGTTTTATAAAGTATAACTAAAATCATGTTGTCTTTATAATATTTACTTAAATTGTCCATTATTTTTTCTTCAAGAGTCTTATCTTTTGTTATACTTATATTGTCATAGTTTATAACACAGAATAAACCATTATAGAAAAAATCTCTGATGGTAAAAGTAAAATTATCTTTCATAACAAAATTATCCTCCCTAACTTTTTCGAGTTTATATTCAGCCAGTGTTAGCATAAAGTGACTACCAGGTTCAACTTCGATACACTCCTTATCACCAAAAAATTCAGTCAACAAAGAGCCTCTATTTTCATAATAAAAATCAGAAAGATCAATTACCAACCCCATAGGCACATTTTCATCCTTAATCTCATTCCAGAAGATTTTTTCTTCCTCAAATTGATAGAGCTTACTGGCAAGCTCAGCATCTATCTTGTTTGAATTACATTCAATACCAAACTTTTCAGATATTTTCTTTATTCTATTTTCATCTATTTTGTTGGAATTCAAATAATTCACAAAATTTTCAGACTCTTCCTGTGCAATATCAAAGCGAAAATTTGCAATAGCAGACTTAATATCTATCGCAAACTTTTTTATTATGTTATCTATCTTCTGCTCTTCTCTGGGGGCAGAAATATCATATGACTTTGTATACTTATGCAATGATGGACTAGTATTGTATGTATTGTATGACTGCTTTTCTGTATTATTCCCAAAAGGTGAGACATTGCTTGAAAAAGGTATGAATTCCGGATCGTTCTCATGCTGTTCGCTGGTATTGGGATCCAAATTACCAGAACTTACTTTCTCTAAGACTTTCTCAATTGCCTCATTTTTAGAGCTTTCTAGCTGATTTATTTTGTCTTTTTTTGGTTCTTTCAATCCGTTTTGGTTTGCGCCCCCACCCCCATCTCTAACTTTCTTTACTTTATCTATCGGTGGTTTATTTTGCACTTCACAATTACCATAATCAAAAACATCATCAACAACAACATCATCATCAGGAACCACATCCACACTAGACTGTGGATTATTGCATGTACAACAATTACCCAAACAAGCTAACCAACATAACAATACATTGCCATACAATCCCAACAAAGAAAATAGTTTCATAACAGTTGTGCTTTTAATCAGAGGGAAACCTATATAAACATTTAAAAAAACTTCTATCACCTCTTTACGCTCTGAAAAAATAATTTTTTGTTGTTCTACTGGATTCCCGCATTCGCGGGAATGACAGTTGCGAATGTTTTTTATACTTTACCATTAAAGCTTATACGGTTCAATACCAATCTTAATTCCATCCATTTTTTTCATTATTTCGAACATTTGATTGGTCAATTCTTTTTTTACACTTAAAACGATATCCTCTTTTTTGCCTTCGGTTTGCCAATCATTATGTTTTTCGCAATGGAACAATACCCTTCCACCAAACCTCTCAGACATTGGAGTCTTTTTTACAAAATCTAATGAAACTTTATAATCTGAGGTGGTTTTAGAAAGTATAACTAAAATCATATTGTCCTTATAGTATTTACTTAAAGTGTCCATTATTTTTTCTTCAAGAGTCTTATCTTTTGTTCTACTTCTATTGTCATAGTTTATAACACAGAATAAACCATTATAGAAAAAATCGCTGTTGACGCTGATAGTAAAACTATCCTTCATAGTAAAATTATCCTCCATAACTTTTTCAAGTTTATATTCAGCCAGTGTTAACATAAAGCGACTACCAGATTCAACTTTGATACACTCCTTATCACCAAAAAACTCAGTCAACAAAGATCCTCTATTTTCATGATAAAAATCAGAAAGATCAATTACCAATCCCGTAGGAACCTTTTTTTTCTTAATTTCATTCCAGTAAGTTTTATCTTTCTCAAATCGAGAAAACTTACTGATAAATTCATTGTCTGTTTTCTTAAAATCACATTCAATACCAGACTCTTTGGATAATTTTTTTAGTCTGTATTCATCTATTTTGTTTAAATTCAAATAATCCTCAAAATTCTTTAACTCATCCTGCGCAATATCAAAGCGAAAACTTGCAAGAGCATACTTAATAGCTATTGCGAACCTTTTTATTGTATTATCTTTTCTCTGCTCTTCTAATTGCCCAGAAATATCATACACTTTATCACTATTAGGCAATGACGGACTAGTATTGTGTGACTGCTTTTCTGTATTCCAAGCTTTATTACCATAATTCTCCTCCTCTGGGTTTTTCTTAATTTCTTCATTTTTAGAACTTTTTAATTGGTACTTATCTTTTACTGTGTTTTTGTTCACATTTTTAGGTTCTTCCAACGCGTTATAAATATCATGTGACTCTTTATCCTTTGTTATTGGGAATATGGGATTAATACTGTGTGACTGTTTTTGTATACTGTCTATAAATAGTGTAGTGTTTATAGGAGGGATGGGTTTAGTACCTTTATCGTCGTATAAACAATCATGCTCTTTGCTGGCAGCATAAACGTCAAAATGGATTTCTTTCGGAATTCCCATGATTCCTTCATTTTTATAATTCCCTATAGGAGACTTGATTTTTATTGGGTCTTTGCTTAACCCATATACATTACCTAATATACTATCAGACACTTTTTCCACGTCATCATTGAAATCTTTATGATATGATCCTGTAGGCACTTTTTCAAACGTCTCAATAATATCTGAATTGCCTAGATTGATCTTTTCTATTGTACTTTTGGTTGGGTATAATTTAATTGCTTCGTTATATGTTTTATAATCGAATTCGTTTCTATTATTAGGACTAAAATTTTCAGGATTATCTTGCACCCCAACTTTTTTAGTGGTACTAAATGAACCTCCCTGGTTGGCTTGCACTGGTTTGTTTATGGGGGCAGTAACTTTGCTTGCAGTTTTACTAACACTTTTAGAATTGGACCCAAAATTATCACTTTGGTTGTGTTGGGTTTGGAAAACAGGAGCATTAAGATTCGGCTTTTTATCAGTTTTTTTCACATCTTCTTTTTTTTTATTCATTTCCAAGCTTTGAATGCTTTTATTGCAACCTTGTAACGAGAAAGAGAAACTTAATAACAGGACAACCGCTCCGAATTTTTTATAAAAATTTTTCATTGTGTAAATAAATCAGGTATAACTTTTAAATATCAAAAACAAACTAAACAAACAACTAAAGGCACATTACACAATGCATTAAATACTGAACAAATCTTTCATAATCATAAACGTGCCTCACAATCGAAAAAATAAATACTAAAAAGACAGACAAGAACGAACAACCAAACTTTATGCATTTCAATAATGCAGATCCTGCTTTTATAGTATAATACTTTCTAAGTAGAAAGCAAAAATTTTGGTCAAATAAAGCTATAAAGCCAGACTGCAAAATTTTGTCAATTAATGTTTACAAGAGATCCTTTTATTATGGTAATACCATTAGATTTAAATTCTGCAGTGCCAGCCCCCTCTACAGTAGCTTTGGTTTTGCCTTTGAGTTCTGCACTCATACCACTTAGACTGAGCTCATTGTTTGTGGTTACTGATAAGTTATTGCCTGCTTTTAAAGTAATAGATCCTTTTGCATCTAATGTTATATTTCCTTCACAAGAGATTTTTATATCGTTCTTATCCAAAATAATTTTATTTGCCTTTGCATTTACTATTTCAATGGAATTCCCTTTGATAGAAAGCTTAACAAATTGTGGAGAATCTCCTGGGGTTTCAATTGTTATTTCTTTGTCTTTGTCATTAAATGACAGTTTTAGCTTACTCTTGGACACGAAATTTTTAATTGAATTTTTATCATCTATTTCTATAGCTGGTTTGTGTTTGCTACTATATAAAGAACCTAAAATTATTGGAGATCTGGGATCATCATTAATAAATCCAACAACAACCTCATCGTTTATTTCTGGCATAAAAAACGCACCCACATCGCTTGATGCATAAAAAGAGGCTTTTCTACACCAAATGCCTTCTTCTGGTTTGTTAATAGTAGGCATGTATACAAAAATCCTGTAGTTATTCTGTGGATCTTTTTCAAGTTTTTTCACAACTCCTATTTGTAGCCCATATACTGGTGCTAGTATTCCATTGGCTGGCAATCCAAATATGTCATTATATCTTCTTGCAAAGCGTTTATTTGGCAATCCAAGGGTAAGTTCTGTAGTCCAATCTCCATTTTCTATCTTATGTTTTATACCAGAAACATATGCTTTACCTTGAAAGCTTTTTGCACCTTTTTCAATTTTTACAATATGATCTAGCTTTATTGAGGAGTCTCCTTGTATTTTTATAGTACCTTGAACTTTAGAGAGTCTACTAAACTTAACAAGACTTGTTGCAATTTCTTCTATTTCCTTATTGGCTAATGTTCCAGAATGATGCAGTACTTCATTTTCTTGTTTGTTTACACTTACCAAAGCACTATACTCGATATTGCCAAAGGAGCATTCACCTGCATCTTTGGTCTTTATATTGTCATTTTTTTGGTCATTGCAATTCCAAACCATTCCATCAACTCCCTTAAGCTGATCACGCACATCCATGGAAATATCCAATCCTAAAAGGTTTTGTCCATAGATGAATGAGGTATTACTCTCATCTTTGCCTGGTTTTTTAATAGAAATCTTTCCATTATCTACAATAACTAACTTGCCATTAGCTTCGGCTCTTAAATTAATAAAGTCCCAATCTGTTATTTCTTGCTGTAATAAACTTTCATGTTTTATAGATGAAGATTCGACAGATTTTTCCAAACCATGATATTCATTTAAAATGGCAGTAAGTGCGTCACTATCAGTAACATTAGCAAAATGTTTATTTTTTGGAGTAAGAGTTGTACGATATGAAGCATCTCTGCATTCCACATTGAGTAAAGAATGCATGTTATTAGCTTGTACATTTTGTTTGGTTATAATACCCTTAAAGATGGATTCCGATTTGTCATAACCAACACTTATTTCTATGCTTGCCCCCATTTTAAACACCTTGTTATCCGATATGGTAAATACTTGATGTTCTGGATCTCCATCTTGCAAAACAAGCCTAGCTACTGGTATTTTACTTATGACTTTAGTTATAGTCATGGATACAATACGGATTGTATCGTCTTTTACTTCTTTTCCATCAATTTTTATGGTAAAGTTAATTCTATTTTGTTGTGACATTTTGTTAGCCATTCGGGAATACCATCTATTTTTCTAGAAAATTTTATAGCCTTTGTTTCTATTTTCCCATCTGGTTGGATTCTATGAGAAGTTTTTATATCAGTGTTTTCGTTTCCAAAAAGTTCTGTGCAATGCAGTTTAAACTTAATAACAAAAACATCTTCTTCTAATGGTGGAAATACTAAACAACTGTTACAATTGCCACCGAATGTACCTAATAGGGAATTTACTAATGATTGCATACGATTCAGTTCCAACTCTTTACGTGACTTTAACTCATCTCTTGATAAGTTAAATAAATTTTTATTAAACTCATCAACATATGTATTTTGTTCAGTAAGTGTACTTGCATAGGAACAAATAACGCGTATGACTCTATATTCAAATGTTTTTTTGGCTTTATTTATTATCACTTTAACCTTATCAATATTATTATTGTTTTTAGCAATGATTGCTTTGATTTTTTCTAGATACTTTAACATTACTATAAATTTGTTACGTATCTTTGAGATATATTCATTAAAGTCGCTAACTTTTGCATTGAAATTAATATTTTCAATTTCAATCATTTCATAAAGTTTCAAGGCTTCTTTTTCATCATCACTAAGTTCAATAAGATTATTTTCAGTAGTAGGCTTTTCATTTTTTTTAGAACTGTTTTTCACTTTGATTGGTAACTGTTCAATTTTATGGTCTGATTTTTTACCTTTTTTAGGAGTATCTTCTACTTTGATTGGCAAATGGTTACTCTCGTGGAATGAATTTTTATCCTTCTCAGGAATGCGCCCTTTTTTGAATGGCAACTGTTCATCTTTAGTTTCAGGATGTGGCATATCTTTTTTAGAAGGATCTTTTATTTTGATTGATAATTGCTCATTCTTATGGCCTGGCTTTTTATCCTTTTTAACGGTGTCTTTTGCTTTGATTGGCAAATGGCTACTCTCGTGAAAAGAATTTTTATCCTTCTCAGGAATGTATTCTTTTTTGATTGGTAACTGTTTGTCTTCGGTTTTAGGATGTGGTGTGTCTTTTTTAGAAGGATCTTTTACTTTGCTTGGAAGCTGTTCATCTTTGGTACCAGAATTTTCATCTTCTTTAGTAGGATCTTTTACTTTGCTTGGCAGCTGTTCATTTTTATTGTCACCATGATTTTCATCTTCTTTAGGAAGATCTTTTTTTTTGATTGGTGCATGTTCATTTAAAGATGTGATTTTTACTATTTCCTCTAACCTTGGAGCAATGTTAGTAATGTCTTTGTCAGGAATTTTATTGTCAATTTGATTATCACTTATGATGGGATCATTATATTCTTTTAATGGTATACCTGTATTACAACTCATTGCCAAAAGTATAACACACATATATAGGATTATGCATTTTTCTACTAGTGTATGAGCATAGTCACATTTAGCTCCTTTATTCATTATCAGAATTAGAATTAGAATCGGTGTTAACTTCACTTAATGGAGTAATCTCCCCACCTAATAGATATATTACATTTGACATAAGGCTATTATATTTTTCAATTATCGAAATTTCGTCTGTCATTTTATTTGCAAATTCAAGGAAAAATGATTCCACATTACTTTTACAGGAGTCAATCTTTTCAATGACATCTGCCGGATAAGTTGATATTAAGTTGTGTCCTTTGGTATTGTATTTAGTTTTAACAAGTTTTTTTAAGAAATCGATTTCTTTTATCATGGTGTTATATTGTGTATAGAAATCTTTCTTTGGTAAAATGCGACAGGTTTTTTTCTTAATTGGAGGTAAGGGACATTTATTTCGTTTAATATTTCGAGGTTGTTACTTTGATATTCCTCTTTATATTCTTTTATAAATAACTGCAACTCGTCAAGTTTGTTTTCAGATATACCCAAACCTTTCATTTTTTTTAAAAGACTAATTGCACTATTAAATCTATGGGCTCTGCATTCTCTATAAAACTGGTCCATTAGATTTTTTATTTCTTTTTCAACTTCTTTAGTTTTTTCTATTTTCTTTTTCTCTATCTCTTTGGCCTTTTCCTCCTCCTTCTGTTTTAGTTTTTTCTTTTTATTGTCTAATTCTTTTTTCTCCCCAGCTTTTTGTTCTGCAATACTAAGCAAGAGAGTTTCTTGTGCAATTTCCGTGTTATCTAGTAATAGATTAAGTTTCGTTCTAATATCTTTGTCGAAATCAAAAGACTTAAACAGTAACAATAATGAATCATAAAGCTTATTAGCCTTATTTAACAATTTCTCAGATTTATTTATATTGGGAATTTTGCAGCATGATAAGTGGGTATCTGCTAAATTCTTGTATTTATTTACAATATAGTGCCTAGAATTGTCTATTTCTTTTTTGGCATTTTTATTTTCATTAATGCAATTATTTTGCAACTTTTTAAACTCTGTAGCAGCATCATTAAACTTATACTCATCACAAAGTTGTTCTATGTTTTCACCAATGTTCCTTAAAAAATTATCTTTATATATGTTTGAGTCAGAGCATTGTATAGTATAGTCAATGTTATTTGGGAATTCAGATATTACAGATTCGTTTACATCGGTTTTTATGTGGGGTTGATCACCTTGCAGTTCTATTGACTTATCTAAGGGTATTCCGTCTAAAAAAGAGTGTGGTTTAGATTCCATATCAGCACTAACTTTGCTCTTCATCATATCAAGCCTATTTAAACCTTGGGTATTGCAGGAACTACAAACAAGGGATGCAGCAGCGCAAATATTTGCACATTGTAAAAAAATATAACGTTTAATCATGATGGCATTATTTAAATTCATTCCTATTATATGATAACACATCGAATATTAAATTCATTTCTTATGTTTCCATAAAAAATCTTTTTTTATTTTTAGTATTATAAGCAAAATGATCTATTGTGTCCTGGTGTGATAGCAATATAGCTTTTATCGTTGCCATTTATTTTAACACCAGTTTGGGATAAGCTCTTTTAAAGAAACTATTAAAATCGCCCAAATAAACTATTTTTGTGGCTTATGTATGAATTTTTGAACAAAAAAATCAACAGATTATGGACAAAAATAGATTTTTTTATTAAAATGGAGGTAATTCCCTTATCCCGAAATGGCGTTAATTAAGTCAAATGTTTGCATATTAATGAAACTAATATAATAAGCAGATTAAAATTTGTAGGATTGGCAACCAAAATTCTAGTTTATTTTTAAGAAGTGTAACAAATCTTAGCCGTAACTAAACATATGAAAAAGCCCAAGTCTATTTTATGCACAGCATTACTTCTAGGAAGTACATTTGTCTTAAACTCTTGTAATACCGTACAACAAAGTTTGAATATGTGGCAAAATAAGCCAGGCCAAAAACCTCAAAATGATTTATCTCCAAAATATCTCATGCTAGACCATGGTGGAGTTTTGGATGGAGAATATATTGAAGCTAAAGATTATAAGCCCAATATAGATTTATTGCTAGAGCCTGAAAATGGAGGGTATTGCAATATCCTTAAAAATGGTGTTATGGCAGTAAAGAAATTGAATGAATTGGTAGATAAACACGGATATCAAATTGTGTTTCACTCAAAATCTAAAGAAAAAGAGCAACTAAACCTGCTAAAGAAACTAGACGTAGCATGCACAAAAAAGGGAATAAAATTCCCCAATGTCACAGCAATGGTGGTGCGCGATGAGGCTGAATTTAAAGGCATATATTCCAACAATCCCAGGATAATAGAAAACAGGCCTCATGGCATTCGTATTGTTGGGTATGATAAAGAACTAGATGGCAAGGCATGCGTAAGGAATGCTCTATCTAAGCTTTTAAACATCCCAGAAAGTCAAAGAAAAAATCATATTGTCTTTGACGATGGCCCTTCTGTAATTTCAAAATCTAAACAAGAAGGCTGGAATTCATATGAGATAGGGGGAAGGTTTGCAACTTCACCAAGCTGTAGATATGGTTTATAAGGAGTGTTTGGATAGAAGTTACCAAGAGGCGCTAAAAAAAACTAAACTACTACAGGAAGTAACATCTATAAATGATATCATCCTCCCACAAAATATAAGTGACATCATTTTGCCACAAAACACTTTTAAGCCTACGGGAGAAAAACCACAAGGAGGAAGCTCTGCTTGCATTCAGTTTTTCATCAAAAAAGATGATGGCAGCGTATGGATTGGTAAATGTAGCGGTCAAGGAATTGGTAACTGTGACGGAAATGGTAAAATAATTAAACCCAATACCATAGATGAATATAGAGAATATATCTCCACAAAATTGTACAAACTTTTTGGGGTTCGTACTCCAGAGATAGCGCTAAGTAACCAACTCTTAACCAAAGAGGCAATTGAGAATTTTGAAGTTCCAAATGCCAATACCACGCGAGTGCATTTTATGTCTAAGTGTATAGACAATTTTACCATTTTTGGAGACAAATTCGTTGCAAATTACAAAAAGACCCCAAAAAATCTTAGATATCAAATAAATGGCAAACCTATACGTGGTTTTGGTAGAGTGTTGGCTGTGGCGACATTTTTGTATGACTATGACTGTATTGGAAACTCGGGTGGAAATATGGGGTACATAATTGATGGAAATGATGCTATTGTTGTTAAAATCGATGCTGGAGAAGCTCTGCCTTTTAAAAAATGTGTTCCAGGGACTTATCATGACCCAAAAAATAGAGATACAAAAATAGGAACAACAACATCCACCAACTTCCACTTTAATGACCTTACCGATTATGACAAAAAGGAATTCATACAAGCAGTCTTTGATATTTTGGAGCACAAAAACGAAGAATTAGAAAATATTTTTGCAGAACTATCAAATCACGACAAAAAATTTATCCAATTAAAAAACCATTTGCTAGAAAGAAAATCCAAATTCCTTAGTGCATTTTCTCCCGAAGTCAGAGAAATAATAGAAGATGAGATTAAAAGACTACAAAAAGAGAAAGGGGAAAAGGTTGCTCAAAACTTTTACGAAGAGAGCTTAGGTTCTACTTTGTTTGCTGAAAAAAAACTCATGGAAACTGAGATAGAGTTAAATAGGCACTCCGGGGACATCACAAAATTCCAACTTAAACAAGTGACAAAAAACTTTGTAGGTAGAACAAAAGAATTTGCCACACTTTCAGAAAGTTTCAAAAGCAACAACTTCTGCTATATAAGCGGAGCAGCTGGCCAAGGAAAAACTACTTTCGCAACCAAATATGCTCTAGACAGTTTAAACAAAAAAATTTATGGTAACATCGTTTGGCTAGACTCTGAGTTTATAAAGGATGGGTTGCTTGCTTCTCAGATAAAAAATTATATGCAAATTGTGTATGACACATTCATGCAAAAGGATAAAAAACAAAAGTTCTTCAAAAACCCTTCTGGCATAAGCAACTATGAAGTAATACCTGAATTTTACAACTATTTAAATACCCTTTCTCAGATAAACAAATCTAAAGTCTGCATAGTTTTTGACAACGTAGAGGTTTTTGAGCCATTAAAAAACTTCCTCCCAAGTGCAAAGAACAAAAATGTAGACATTTTAATAACTACAAGATACGCAGACCTAATACCAAACTCTCCTAATATAAATCTTAGAATATCAGAATTATCTGCCCAAGAGGTAATGGATTATTTTGAAAAAAGAGGAGTATCTAAGGCGCAAATGCAAAACAACTGTAATAGATTATACAACCTTCTAGGAGGACTCCCTTTGGCTTTGGAGCAAGCAGCTGCTTATATAGAAAAAACCAAAATTACAGTAGAGGAGTATTGCACTCAGTTTGAAAAAGAGAGATTGTCTCTATTGGATGAATCAAACAAAGACTATACTAATCATGTTTCATTTTGTAGGTTTAAATAGCTAAAAATAGAAACAACGCGCCTTGAAAAGGAAAGCGTAAAAAAATCAGAAGGAATAAGTCGTAAAAAACTTGGCACTGTT
>Ga0302186_10001350_pt1 | contig 20415 bp, 21 predicted proteins | sample II_Bog_E1_2_FD_198782 | JGI IMG/M metagenome (GOLD analysis project Ga0302186, IMG submission 198782) | Peat permafrost microbial communities from Stordalen Mire near Abisko, Sweden - II_Bog_E1_1 | ecosystem: Environmental > Terrestrial > Soil > Wetlands > Peat | place: Sweden: Abisko...
ATTAATTATCTTAATAATTTCTTCTCAACGTTCGTTTTCCAAAGTTATCAAGATCATTATTCGCTTTTATTTAACTTTTAGTTCGGTAAAAGGTTCCTAAGTTACTCCTTGCTAAATTTGATTCTATGCCCACTAAGTAATGGCTTTATCTTTATAAATGCAAGTTGATAGTAAGACTGGCTAACCGTTATATGCTGAAGCTCTGTCTGTGGTAATCTAACAATATTTGGATCATTATTAAATACACTTCCCTTCCAATCTGTCCTATTTAACTTGTCTTGAGGCTCCAATTCAATTGCTTCTCCTAACTCTTCGACTATATCACAATAAAACTTTGCTGATTGTCAAATTATTTCTGTTTAATTTATAGCTCAACTCTCTTTAGTCATAGAACCACCAGAAAGGTTTATTAATATTTGATATTTTTTTATTCTTAATGATTGTCCTAAAATTGTTAATAAATGGGTATTACATTAGAATAGGTTAATAATTATTTCAACAGTCATGAGCTACAACTTTAAAACCGTCAAGGCCATCCCTCCTTCCAGCGAAATGATCAACATTGTACTCTCTAAAACTCAAAGAAAAACCCCCACTGTAGTCCATCCCGGCTACGCCATCTCCAGAATCAGATCTTTCTACATGAGAAAAGTACGTTCGATCCCATTTAGATTAAATTTTGCCAAGACTCTATCAACGAGAGACTGGTTAACATCCTTGACAATTTCCCTAAAGTTGAGGACATTCACCCCTTCTATGGAGATCTTTTCAATGTCCTTTACGATAAAGACCATTATAAATTGGCTTTGGGCCACGTCAAATCAACTAAGAACATGATAGAAAACATGAGTCGAGACTATCTCAAGCTCATTAAATACGCAGATTCACTCTATCGATGCAAATCATTGAAAAGAGCAGCTCTGGGCAGAATGTGCACTATGATTAGAAAAATATCGTCCTCTCTCTCCTACCTCTAGGAAGTTAGAAAACATATGGCTCGTCTACCCACTATCAACCCGTATGAAAGAACCATCTTACTGACAGGATATCCAAATGTAGGAAAATCTAGCTTTATCAATTGTGTCAGTCGGGCTAACGTTGAGGTGCAACCATATCCATTTACTACCAAGGCACTATACATTGGACACACTGAGCACAATAACTTACGATATCAAGTTATTGATTCTCCGGGAATTTTAGACCATCAACTGGAGGATATGAACACAATTGAGATGCAGTCTATTACTGCTTTGGCCCATCTAAAAAGCTGTGTCATCTATTTCGTGGATCCTTCAGAGCAATGTGGTTACTCTGTCCTTTAACAAATTCATCTCTACAACACAATCAAGCCTCTCTTCAAAAATAAGCCAGTGCTTGTCGTATTCAATAAAACAGATCTTAAGAGAGTTGAAGATTTAACAGTTTAAAAAAAGACGGCAATTGAGCAGTGGTTATTGGAGAACGGTTTACCAACTATGGAAATTAGTACACTGGAAAAGATAGGAGTAGAATAGGCCAAGGTCAAAGCTTGTGAATATGTCCTCTCTCTTAAGCAATCAGTTCCTGAAAAATATAAAATCAAATCAGAGGAGACCTATCTTAATGGTTTGTATGTTGCTCAACCCAAAAAGCGCGACAACATCGAAAGACCTGCAGTGTCAGTGGATCTATCCCTTAGAGTGGAAAGACCAAACATTAAAAAGTTATAATAATAAAACGGTGGAGCTGGAGTGTTTAGTATTCCCTTGCAAGAGCACTACGTCATTCCCGAGGAATGGAAATACGATCAAGTTCCTTAAATATATAACGGTAAGAACGTAGCAGATTTTGTTGATGCCGATATCTGGCAAAAGTTGTAATAGCTCGAAAAGGAAGAACTTTAAATTCTTGCTATGGAAGGATTGAAGTTAGAGGAAGAAGAGCCACTTGTTGAGCACGATGTTCAAGAAGCATTCCAATAAATTAGAAGGAAGAAACATGTGTTTAGAGAAGAGCATGCTCTCAAGAAATATCAAACCGCGCATCCTAAACTTAAAAACATTTAAGATATCAAAGACGCTCTTTAGGAACAAGGACTTGACCCGACTTTGGTAGAGGAGAGACTCAGAAATAGAAGTCGTTCACAATCTTTGAATGTTATCAAAAGAAAGAAATCCAATTAAATGATGGACTAGGATGCGGAGGACGATGAAAAATGTAGGTCTCGCATTCGTGAGGCTTCCCGAAGTCGAAGCAAAGGTCACCATCGTTCAATGAGCAAATAATAGGTCAGCGGCAAGAAAGTGATAAACAAATTAAGCAAAGTCTGGCGTACTCATGACAAGAAAAGCGAAAGTGATCGCTTCATCGGTTCAGCCATGCCAAAGCATCTCTACTCAGGCAAAACTGGCAAGGGATCTCGCGACAGAAGATGATATCATTTTGTATTATACCCTTGTTACGAACTAAGACATATAATTTTATTTATTGAATTAGTAGTTTTTCGGTTTTGCCAAATTAATAAATATAATAATAATTTTAAGTTAGCAATGAGGAAGCTGCTCAATCTAATTAATGGCAACTTACTTGATTAGAGGACGGAAAATATAATGGAAGGGAAGATAGAGCAGGGCATGCTAAAGGAAAAGGTGAGAGAGATTAATGAGATGGGGGAGAAAGATAGAGTGATGTATTTGACTAAACTAAACAGTCGGGTCAAATAAATCACTAAGCCTGAGGAAGCCCTATCTGTAATGCAACTGATTGCAATGCTTATGAAATCAAATCATGACCTTAATCTTCCCCATCTAGAGTTTACATCTCTCAAGTAAAAGCAAACCAAAGAATCAATTGCCCTATGTAACATCCTTCGGTATTTCAACTATTTCCTAATGTGCAACAATGCTAACAAGTTTAATGCTGAAACAATCAGTGTGGAAAATTAGTTATTTGAAGCTGACCATTACTGCTAAATGGTCGTACTTAAAATAACTGAGTTCATGAAAATAGAATATATTTTCATGTCAGCACTTAAGGATTTGAAACAACATAGTTTGTTACTCCGATTGATTGCCAGATTGATAATGGACCGCTTCAGAGAGGATATGACTATCTTGACAACATTTGTCAAAAATAATTACTCTCTTATTCTGCAAAGGACAGTCAAGCATCCACTTGTCTCTCACATACACTATCTCTATGAAAGACTCATCCACATCAACAAGAACTATGATAAGTTGGAATCTATTAATAAACTGATTCAGGCTAACTTATTCTTCCCCACCTTTGAAGTAAATGAAGAATTGCATACAGAAATTGAGAAGACAATGATGGCCCATCAATCGGAAAGAGTTGAGCTGGCTTAAAATCAAATTCAGGTCTAAGATTGCATGGAACAGCCATTCCAAGTCTGCACGACTGAGTCTTTCTTTCTTTTGGGAGATGTAATCGAAGTTTGAAGTTTAAAGTGCTTTTTATAACTATATTTTTATTTATTTCGCTGTTTCTATTTTCATCCTAATTTGACATTTCTAATATTATTATTTAAAATTAAACGGTTATCTAATTGCTGGAAAAATCCATGAAGGGCGGATCAGTATTATCGATCATTAAAATGACTGACATCCAATAAGCCCATTCTAAATTATTGATTATAATGAAGTTTAATGAATAATAGTAAAGTAAATTACTTTTTTCTTGATTTCAATGAGTTTTAATTATTAATTAGTGGTCTATCGATATTTTTATTAACAGACTCATTTGCAATCAGAATTCAGGTTGAAACTTTGATAAAATATTAAATATTTCATTTTACAAAACGAATTTAATAATTGAACAATAAATTAGTTGAACTACAATTATCAAATTTTTTAAAAACTATTCACTTTTCATCCGAAGGCAGAAAATTGATGTAATTCTTTGTTTTAATTAATTTACGAATAAACGGCCTTTCACCTCATTTTGCTAATTAATGCATTTTAATTATATATATTACCTTTTTAATTGCCACAGCGCTGTTCATCAAATAATGACATTGTCGAAGGGTTTCTGGTAATGGATGACCTGCGCACTTAAAGCCTTCTCTAAATCATGATATATTTGATTAGAATTGAATAGATAATTGGCATATGTAAAATTTGAATAATAAATAAAGTTGTTTAATAATCAATTGATATATCTTCCAGGAATAATGCAAGCTCTGCCATATGCTGGATTTCCTGTCTTCACGTAAGTCACTGCCTCATTTGAGGATTAAATTAATATTTCGTAAGTCATCCTATAAAGTTAAGTTTAATTGAACCAAAAATAATCCAATAACTATAGGTTAACACTCAATCCAGACTCCATTTTGATTTACCAGTCAGTTAATCACAAAGATAAACCTGTGGCATTCGTTAAACTCACCTTTTAACTTAAATTTTAAACCATTATTGCCTACAAAGATAATTATCAACAAAAAAACAAATAACTTCGTTATTAACTTAAAGGCTTTAAAATTATCAATGACGTTGGGGAAGCTGTTTCTTTTTATATCAAATGCGAGGCGTTGACCAGGGTGTGGATCAAACAGATGGCAAAGTTTATTAATGTGATGGGCTTCCATGAACTTTATAAACCCATTCGCAGACTAGGAAAGGGGAGTTCCTCCATTGTGTATGAAGTCATCAACCTCTAAAGTAAATAAACTTTCGCAGCCAAATCTTTCTCTAAAGATTCCCTTAGAAGTTGTTCTAAAAGATTTGATAGTTTTCTCAACGAAGTTGCCATATTACGCCGCCTGCAGCATAAAAATGTGCTAAAACTCGAAGGGGTTTTCTAAACTGATGGGAGTTACTACGTCCTTACTTAGATTTTAAGGGGTGGCAATCTCCTTCATTACCTCATGCATCGAGAAACCTCTCTTTCTCTAAGATAATCTAGAATCATTATGCATAAGCTGATGAACGGACTAGCCTAGCTTTAAAAAAACGAAATTGTCCACCGAGATATCAAACTGTAGAACATAATGCTGAGAAGTAACAATTCAATTTAGCCAATTATAATTGATTTTGGATTGGCCATCAATTCAAATGATCAGAACTATGTTACTTATCAATGTGGAACTCCAGGTTATATATCACCTGATGTCTTTGGATTGGGTTTTGACCAAAGGTTAGAACCTATCAGCGATGTTTTCTCGGCTGGCTCCATTTTTTTTACTCTACTGACCGGCCGTTATCTCTTCGAGGGAAAAGAAGTAAGGACCATCTATTAAAATAATAAAACCTTCAGCTTTGATTTAAGTCGGCCAGAGTTTAAAGCTATAGACGCATGCGCCTTTGATCTTCTACAGAGAATGCTTACTATAAACCCAAAATAAAGAATAAAAGCAAGTGAATGCATTGACCACAACTTCTTGAGGGAATATAAACCAAATGAGGGAGAAAAGATATTGAGTTCGCCAGTGTCAACGAATGACGGTTACCATTATTGATAATATTTTAATGAGCCTCTCTCTGTCTAAAATATACACTAATTATCTTATCAGATTACAAGAACACATTTATCAATAAATTTAACATTATTTATCCTTCTTCTTCCCGTCCTTCGAGTCAACTACCACAGTCACTTTGCTTTCTTTGTTCTTTTTCATATTTGCTTGGTCAACTAAGGAGTAATTATTCTCTTCTCTTTTCTTTTTCTGGTATTATTATTCTACCTTTCGAGTTATATCAGGGTTCTCAAAGATAACGCCTGCCGTTGGAACTTTGACTGGACTATAGACTGCATGATGATGAGGAGGAGTCATAACCTTTAGGCTCCTTTTAGTTGGAGACACCTCTTGAAATTAGTGAATTGCCACAATTTCTGATTGATTCATATTTGTAGGATCTTACTACAAGTCCATCTGATATGCAAATGAAGACTTAGCATTAGAGCCAAAGCTAGATCTTGAAGTAAGCTCATCACTTGCTAAAATTTTCTGAATGGTCTGGACATTGATGGCAACAGGCTTTTCCATGTAATGAACAACAGTGCTTTATGAGATATCTTTAATCGAATGCACCTTTCGATACTTATACGCCCCAACGAATTCAAGTGGAATTACCTCTGATGAGTATTTGACCATTTTATAGCTTTAAAAGAGCTCATATTCAAATTTCAGACTGTCAAACTGCATTTCCTTATCGGTGATTTCAATCTGGCTGATTTATAAAACAAAGTATATTGTTTTTTATAGATTCTCGTGAGGATTAGTTATTTTGTATTCGCCATTTTCTCCCTTCTAGTCGATTGACATATTCTGAAGCCCCTTGCTGTCAGTGGGCAAAATCATCACCTTCATTTTGCCTACTTTTTTAGCATGGCTGACGATAACAATCTCACCCTTATACGATATATTAAACATTAAACATTCAAGAGTCAGATGGGTATGAGCGACAGTTTCATATTTTTAGGGGTCCCAGTAAGGATCAGTATCTTTGTTTGACTTTGCCATCCTGCCCTCTTTTAGGAAAAGTTAAAACATCTATAAGGTATGCTAGAACCGATTTTTAAAAATATCAATGTTCCAGTAATAGGACCGACCCTCATCTCGATTTATAACATGGATAAGGATGCGAAGCTTTGATTTGTATGTATTATTTTTAAGAACTTCTATGGTTTCAGCCTCTGAGATATACTTATATTATATTGACAAACCACACTCAGTTCTTTTATTCATCTCCTTAGCCATAAGGTTAAATCTTTCGACTTGCGGCACTAACTAAGTTAATTGCTTGAGTAGTTCTATTCTTTCTTTCTTGACCAGTAGATCTGTGACTTCCTTTGCGTTTTTAGTTCGTTTATTCTGTTCCAATTTATACTCAGTAATAATATTTTCATTGTGGCACATAATTGTTTGAAGCTACAACTATTTTTTCATTTCCTATTCCTGCTTTTTTATTTATACCTTTACTTATTACTTCTTTTCTTCTGTCTTTATCTATAGTTGTGTCATTTTCTATTATAAAATTTGAATTTGGTTTAGTTTTTATTAGAGGATCTCACGGGTTGACTACAACTATTTCTTCTATTCGGCTTCACGAGTACTCTTGGCAGCCTTCTCTTCAAGATATTTACTCACTTCTTATGTTATTTTTGCTTTTTATTCCTCCAATCTTTTTGCCTCCTGTTGCCTCATCGAGAGCTCCATTAACAACTTTTGATTTTATTGCGATTTCTTGGTCTCTATCTCTTTAATTTTTTAGAAATATTATTTTTCTTTTTCCTCAATTTGTTTCTTCATCTGCTCCTCCTTTTCCTTTTTGGTATTCATAAACTATTGTTCAATTTAGCTAACAATCTTTTTCCTCAATTTTTATTCTTCAATCATTAATTTCTGTTCGGCCTGGATGGTGTTCAAATTACCCCTGTCTGTAATCAACGTTTGCATCTAATTAAAAGCATATTGATAGTCGATATCCTCCAATTTAAGACTTTCATTTCTGGGAGTGGATTAGTTAAAAATTAGAAGGAAGATGCACCCAGTTCCAAAAACAATTCGGTCTAAGTTAAAAATTTACTATCTTGACTTACTGGTGATATTTAAACCATTTAGATACGTGAAATTGGCAGCGGTTTAATCTAAAGCTTAGATATAACATTTCTTCAACTCGGGGTCATAGGTTATAAAAGCATGATTGGGCTGAATGCCTAGAGTTGTGAGAACAATATCAGGCTTTGGGTTACCTTTCTTGTTGCCAATAATCAATGGCTTTTCGCAGGAGTATTTAATTCTGTAACTGAGTAGTTGATCCTATGATATATTGGTGAGATAAGGCAACTCCTAATTAATCTTACTGGTCGGAGGGCTAATGGACACAGACTCATTGAGTAGACTTCTATTTTTATCAAAATCATTATAATTGGAATCCTCTTCTAATCCGCTAAGTATTGATTCTTCTTCTTTTACATTGACAATGCCCATCTCCACCATATTTTTATTCATCTCATTAAAATCTGAGATCATATCATAGTTTATGTTTGCTTTACTGGAACGAGCCTATTGCAACATCTTTTTTAATGTTTAGTTTTATTAACGTAACAGACGTATTAACTTGTCAACGTCTGATTCGTTTACTATCGCCCTGTTTTGAATCTTTTTGGCACGACTCGCGTAACGAAGAGTAGAGAGAGTTTATTAGACGTTGTCATCTGCAGGAGAAATGGCACAAATCATAGCGGTTTGCGAATTTCCTCCCAATGCATTTCGCAAGATGAAGGTTAGCTTGGAATCTCGATACGGAACAAAAGTTTTATCCTTTTCCTTTTTATTGCAATTCTCAGCCAAGATCTCTATAACTCTTCCAAGTGTAGTTAAAGACTGATTGATCTTAGCTGTTTCTCTCAGTCGATCCTTAGAATCAACTCCGGTTTTTGCTACGCATTCGCTTCCTGCCAAATCGACGAGATGGATGCAGCTATACTTAACGCTAGTTTGTCTGAATTAATAATTAAATACTCCATTGATATTTGTATTTTTTGTACAAAATTGATAGAAACGATTGTGTGAGAACGGGAACTACTTTAATTCATGAGAGTCGCGGCCATTGATCGATTGTTCGACCCTTCTTAAATCTTTTTTTATATTTTTGCATATGAGTCAACACCATGCTTCTCTAACCCCTAAACATAGACTCCTAGGGTCTTATGCTCGCATATTTTGAGCTAAACTTTTTTATGTGATTTCGACAGCAGATCTCTTACTGCCTCATTATAGATCTCCAACATACTAATTTTAACCTCGAAGGAGCGAGTTCCATCTTGATTGTTTATTATCTTATCAAAGATGGAATTGCACACGATTGGAATCAGGCCTTTGTTTGCTCCATAGCCTATCATGGAGTAAGACTTGCCTGATCCTGTCTGACCGTAGGCAAACAGACAGCAATTGTATCCTTACCTTTATCACATGAAAAATACCATGCATTTACTAATATACTCGAACCGATTTAGTTGTATACTCTTTGTTGGTCTGCGTACTTATCGTCTGTCGGGCAGCTGTAACCATTCTAATCTACTCTAAACCTATCGTGGGACCAGAATGAATAATCAAAGTTAAATGTCTTTTTTTGTCCATCATTATCAGTAAGACGTGTGGTGCTCCCCTCCATCTAAACGCAAAGTTTTGCTCCCAATCCTTCTTCTCTTTTATTAAAGGGTCTCACCCTTACACCAACTTTAACACTCATCGATTCAACTCTAACTTTGAAATAATTTTATCAAAAGATAAGAGATTTTCTATTGTTCTCTCACATCTAATCACACCAGATAACAAATTGATGAAAAATCACCATTATAATTGAATAAGTCAATTAGAACTATTATTCATATTAATGCAATACAACCTATACTACGGGGAAAATCAATGCTGGGAAAAGGAGTGAGATTGCAGTCTGGATTTTATTCTTTTTAAACGTGTCTGCAATTCACTCTTTTATATTTGATGAATTTTAGCTAATCTTTCACGCTCATGGACTGTTAAATTTTGCATTTAATTCATTTCTTCCTCGTGCTTTCTTGTCAAGAGCTCCAATTGCTACATTGTTGTGAGCAATTATCTGCAAAGCTAAAGCTCACTATGCTCTTCCTTATAATTTAATTTGACTTTTAATTTTTATCTTTGATGATTTTGCCGCTGCTTTCCATTTTGTTTAAAAGTAAAAAGGCCATATTACTGATGAACTTCCCTTTGAGTATTCGAATCATTAAAGTCTTTAAGCTCCATATATTTACTCTTAGTGCTCTATTACTCATCACCAGTATTAAAATGAATTTTACCATCTTTCTTATGCGGATTAAAAGGCATGAAATAATCTGACTTTTGAGCAAGTTTATTTTCTCTTTTTGGGGACGTGTTTTTAAAGGAGGATAGAGTTAATTTTGGTTATGATTTTAGTCTTGATGATAAATGTTTTATATTTTAAAGTTACTATTTTTTATTGATATGAATGCAGCTATTTTTGAGTTTCTTGGTTTTTCTTGGTGATTTTATCTTTTCAATATTGTTATACGCCGAACGACTACTATATTCTTTACCAATTATGTACTTTTATCGAATATCAGTCAAAATAGAGATCTTCTTTTTCCTTCTCTCTAACTCGAATCTATAATTTTACTACAGTCCATCACTGCATTTATCGACTTTTAAGTAATGAAAACGGTATTTATCGAAACTGATCGGCAGAATTTCCTTGATGTTAATATGTACTTGAGAAATTATACGCTTAGTTATGGGTGTCAGCTGAATGTTTTTATACTCGGAAGGTTCCGTGGGCCAACTACCCAAAGATAGCATTGGATTTATATTATAATTAGATGCTGATGTTATGTGGCTATATTTCAAATCATTTTCAAAAATGAGAAAAACACTTATGAAAATCAGAGCGTCATTGCTTGTGAGTCTTATTATTGTCATTTTAGTTTGGTCTGAACAGAATTATGCCAAGGGCTGATACACAGATCATAACCTGTAAAAAGTGGGAAAAACAAATGAAGGATGGATCGATGATTGGATTGCAATAAAGAAGAGCAAAAGCCAATAGGTCTATATTAAAAGTGCTGTACTCAGTATGCTGAGAAAACTCGTCGCTTTATTTACAGAATAAAGCAAAATGATAAGGCCATTCGAGAAAAGACTGACTGGAAGAAGCCAATATATGGTTGAGCATATCGAGGGAAGATTAAATTAAGTTTGAGTCACGTCTACAGGATTAGCACTGACTATATGAAGCATGAAATACAGATGATAAGGCAGTTGGTTTGAAATATTTCATTCGACAAGGTTTTCACTGATTCGGGAATCAAGTTATTCCCAAAAGAAGAAAGGAATATCCCAGTTATTATGAATCCCATCGCTATGATTATCCTCTTTATGACGCTCACCATAAATCGATAATTAGATTAAATTATTAAATACGATTAATTATATCTTCGAAGGATAATCATATAGTTAACTTTCGTAATTACATATCAATATTTTATATTACTTTAGACCTTGCCTTAATTGATATTTAAGGTTAGGGGTCATAATAATAGCAATGATATAATAAATTATCGATCAATAATAAGTCCCTCGCCTTGATCAAATCCGTCTGCGAGTCAAGGATGAAGGAATCGAGCCTTTAAGGAAAAAGAAGGAGTAGCGTGACAAAATGTTTATCTTAAATTGTCTAAAAAACCACTTTATTTTCAGTCACCTCTCTGAGAAGTAGCTAGACAACATTAAGGATCACATGTTTTGGGCCAAAATAGGCATAGATACTGATATCTTCAGGCAGGGAACAATCGGAACTTGCTTTTTTATCATTGAGAAAGGATCTGTCGATATGGAAGTGGATGGTGAGATTACTAAAACTTTAAAGGTTAATGAAGGATTTGGGTAGTTAGCATTGCTCCATGATATTGAACGAGTAGCAACAGCCGTAACGAGATAGAATTGTTCATTTTGGATAATTGATAAGGTAAGCTTCCGGTAGGCTGTGCAATAAATAATGATAGGTGAGTTCTAAGCCAACCAGAAGTTACTCGAATCAATGGCTTTTTATCAATTTCTGAAATCTCAGCAAAAGGAGAAAGTAGCCTCGTCCTTTATAACTTTGAAATACTATAAAGGACAAAATATTATTGAATAAGGTGATCCCGGATCTTCTTTTTATATTATCAAAAAAGGCACGGCTTCGCTAATTAGGGGGACTGTTTAATAGCGGAAAATATATAAAGGGGAAAGTTTCGGGCACAATTCGCTCTACTACAACACTATGAGGAAGATGACAGTGAGGGCTGAAGAGGATGTCATTTGCCAGGTTCTTGGCCGTTCAACTTTAGCCGATATAATTGGTCGTGATTTCCGCGAGCTGATGTTTAAAAACTACGCGAAATACATAATTCAAAAGCATAAAAAATTGTACAATATTTTGCGGAAAGATGAGTAAACTTTCTTTGAGGGAATGCGAGTCCTATATAAAAAAAATAATGAAGTAGTATTCTACAAGGGAAAAACTGTATAACGATTACTTGTTATAATGTAGGGCCAGCTGAAGAAGTATCGATGTGATAACTATCTCGCTGAAGCTGGTCAGACTTGGGGGGAGACTTACCTCAATGATAGCATCAATAATCGCCTTTAAGATGACATCATTGTCGATGTAGAAAGTATTATTATAGACCTAGACCTTTTGAAAATCAAAACTATCATGTAAAATCACGACTCCATTATAACTGAAAAATCAGAACAAACGATTATCAGGCAGAGTGAAATGGATATGAATGAAGTATACTTCTTGTATGAGTGGGATAAAGCCGTTGAGAGCAGCATCATAATGCTTAAATTTTAGTAAAAACTACTGATCGGCAAACTATACCACAAAAAGGATGCTTAGCACAACAACATCATGCAAATCATCGATCAGGAAATGGAAGCCACTAAAATGGTCGACCATCCCTTCCTGCCTGCATTTTTCAATGTTGTTGACCATCACAAACATATTCTTAAAATTACATAATTTGTTCAGGGAGAGTCTCTCTACGATTCAATCAGGGAAATTGGATTGCTCAGCACTGTCGAAACACAATTTTTCGCAGCATCAATGATCCTTCTGTTATAATACTTCATGGCCAAATCAATCGCAGTGAGGGATCTTAAGCCTGATAACTTTATCGTTGATGAGAATGGATATCTGACACTTATTTCGCTGGGATCGGCTAAATTTATCAATGCAAGTCACAGAACGAATACCCTAATTGGCACCCCACATTATATGGCTCCTGAAATTATTTTGGGAAAGTAGTATAATGAACTCGTTGATGCATGGTCTATGGGCGTTATGCTCTTTTAATTTATGGTCGGATAACTTCCCTTCGGAGGCAATACTGAAAATCCGTATGAAATATACAAAAGCATCATATAAGGGGACGTAGATTTTCCTCGTAATTTTAAGGATCGTCGGGCAAAAAAATTAATTGAAACTATGCTTAACTCCAATCCATAGGCTCGCTGTCATGGTTCTTATAGTAATCTCAAAGCCAATCCTTGGTTCTAACATATTAATTGGGTATTTTTGTATAAAAACATAGGATGACTTAGGACATAAAACTCTCAAGGCTCCATATAAACCGTCAAGATTGCGATAGATTAAGACGGTGACAAACCCCATCAAGCTTGATACCTATTTATAGCGTTTATGATTGTTCATTATCTTTGAGGTTAAATGTATTCTCTGTTCTTGCATTAATAATGAAATGATGGCTTGATAATAATAAGTAGATATCATAAATTATAACCACCTGAGTGTTTATTGTTTGCCTTGCAAGTTTAAAGACAGCTCAAATCGAAGTAGGCGTCGATATTAGTCAAATGACTCTTTACTTTATTTACACTCGTCAAATTTTAATTGATGGTAGGTTTCACGAAGTTTTTAGATAGAAATTTAGTTTGAATATTCAATCTGTTCCTTTGTCGAACATGCTGCGTATAATTAGGGTGGTTTGAATTATGTAGTTATTTCTCATAGGCATACACATGCCTTTGGTACTTTTTATTTTTATTCGTAAAGATATACTATTCTTTATCAATAGCTGGTAGGTTATCTAGGTCCATCTTTTGACCGATGTTATTGTTCTTTACATCGCGGAAGGTTTGTTATTGGATTGTTATCTTCTTTTGGAGATGGTTGTAGATCAATCTACTCAGAAGGCGGGAACTTGGACTGCATTATGAAGGAAGTTCCGGACTTGTATGTATTCTAAAATGAGTTGGAGAGCTTTCTTGAGTTTCAGAGGGTTCTGTTTTCATCTTCTGCTTTTTTGAGATGAATGGTAAACTGAAGGCTTCCGTTGTAGGTGTGGTATTAGAATGAGAGTGATTTGTTCTGAGTAAGGGAGATAGGGGAGTCAATCTAAATTTGGATGTTTTTTTAATATTTTGTAGGTTCTCCATTTCTAATCAGAATTATTTATTGATTGCTCGGTGCTGGACGATAATAATATAAACTATATTTTCTGCAATAAATGCTTCATACTCAGCACAAATATAAACATTGATTCATCATTGAAGGTTCACACTATTTATAGCTCATTTTCAGTTTATTCTAGAACCATAATTTAGGGGGTGTGATGGGGGATGCTGCTGTAGGAAAGAAAGGGCTGCGGGGGAGTTGAGGTTTGCAGGAAGATCAAGATTACAATGATAATAACAATGATTGCAATTAAAAAATAATAAAATACTTACTCTTCTGCTTCGTTGTCGTAGAACATCTAAGGCACAATAGTGAGATGTGAGGGCACCTAAATGTTGCTAATGATGTGGTTGACAATACTATAAGGCTCGGTTCGAATTGAGGTGATGGGTAGTGAGTAATTTTGAATTGAAAAGGGGTGCAGATGGGCAAACTAGATATATTTGTGATTCATCTGATAACTAAAATTACAAATATATTTAACAAATAATTCTAAACAATCAGAGCTCATAATAAAGGCAGGTTCTGCGATTTGAATTCATTCGTCTAATTTAAGTTTATTGCAATAAAATGGTACAATTATCATTTTTTATATATCGTCTTTTATCCCAAATTTAACTGGTAATAACTTTAATGAAAGATTTCTCTGCTTAATTCTCCTGCTGTTAATCTCACTCATCGTGATATTGGCTGTTAAGGTTACTAAGATTGTCATTCGCTTTGATTGGAGAATAAATCTGAAGAGAAAAAGACTCTATTTAAAAAATATGAGCATAATTTAAATGTAAAACTGATCCAATTATTATTGTCTTGTTTTATAAAAAATAAAAAGGTTGTGCCTATGTTAAATAGCTAAGTTGTGCTTAAATAGTAAAGCCAAAAATCAGGTAAACCTCAAATGTCGCTTTCCGTCATCATTTTTATGAATTGGCAAACCTTCTTAAAATTATCTTGGCTACCTTCTCATATTTAGTTTTCATAATTCTAATACTATCATTACGGCTGTGATTATATATAATTACTCTCATTTTCAAGCTAATCTATTTTTTCATGAAAGAATAATCTTCCTATTGTAGGCCTTGCCGCTTTTGCGCAACCATCTCTACTTAGAAAAAGCATTTAAGCTTCGTTCTATTATTGAAACTGAAAAAATAATTGGTAGAACTCACTCAAAAATATGGAATATAACACTACCAAAATTAGAGTAATGGCTTCAAACAGCTCATCCGCATCGTTTTCCATCATCAATTCGGTAAATTCGGATAAGAAGATGAATGTGAGCATAAAAAATATTCAGGGTATTTCCCATCTTAAATTTAGATATCTCATAGCTAAGTTGAAGTGCAAACCTGAGCTATTTTATTACGCTTGCGAAAGAATGTCAAATCGCTTGGCGGAGAAAAACTATCACCTGGAATTACTTTCACAGCAGGTAAGTGATTAATAATATAGATAAAAAATGCAGCGGAAAGGATCAGGGAAGGAAAGATAGGCAGCCCTCTTGAAGAAGGTTTAAAGATAGTTCATTAAGAAAAATAGAGGAAAATATCTGATGGAAGTGGTAAAGTGATGGAGAATGCAGCAGCGACCAAATTTGTATTGCAACCAACTAAATCGTAACAAGAATTAAATCAACTAATTTCTTCTTCTATTTTGGGCAGCTCTATGGGGTCAATTCCCGTTCAGCCATAATAAAACATGGCGATTGAGGCAGTCCAGTCTTATCAGATTAATGATTACGGGTATTACGTGACCTTTCCATTTTTTTACGGGCAGACACAGTGATATTGATTTGTATCATTAATAAAGTTAAATATTTAGATAATGAAGCTATTTCTTTTATATTTGAGGAATATTTAAAGTTTAAATAAATTTAAGTGATAGTTATATAGCAGTAAATAGTCTTAGTTCACCCATTTCATAATATCTTATAATTCCCTCAAGATTAATATATATCTGTTATACTGGATTATCAATCATCATTGCCGTATATGATTAAAAAATAAATCATTTTTTATGCATTCTTAACATTTTTTATACCAATCTATTTTTGCGAATTTGATGCTCTGCTGATACGTCAGGGAGTATTAAGTACTATCTAAACTTAAAATTACCTTTGATTACGCATTCTTTTCGCGAATCTACACCTATTGAGCACGCTTCTTTATCTTTTACAGCAGAAACTGAGAATTCTTATCCGCCTATTAAATGTTGGAAAGAATAAGCTTCTCGCTCTTGTAAGTACGTTTAACCGAAAAGTACTCCTATAAATAAGGATCTGCCTCTCCTCCCACATCATATAAATTCGCAGGGTTATTGCGGAAGTTTATATTTTCCATGGGTATTTTACTGAGAGCACTTAGATCTGTTTGAAGATCACCAATTTCAATCAATTTTTTCTTTGGCAGCATCTCTTTCCTGGTAATAATTTATTTTTCCTCTTTCAATCGTTTTTTCCTTCTTATTTCGTAATCCTATTTACTTATCTGTGGAGAGTTGCCCTTATCACGTTACTTTCTTTCCTATATAACATTTCTAAATTAAGTTAGCCCTAAATCATAAAGCAATTACTTTGCTATTATTCTGATTCATCTGCGACTTTAATCTATTTAGGTAGCAAAGATAGCTATGTACGCTAAGGCTTTTTCAGCATTTGGCTTACTACTCTTCGGCGTTTGACCTGAAAAATGGGAAGGTTTAAATGTCTCATTTTCTTTTTAAAAGATACCGAGTTATCCACATCGATTAACTGATAAAAATACTCTATCTTTTCCTACGGAGTTAGAACCAAGAGATGGTGATTGTCACCGGAGTTAATAAACTATGGTTTGAGTTATATTGATTATTAAATTTAATCTTTTTTCTCTTATGCCTTCGCTGCCATCTCCTCTTTGAGCTCCTGCTACGGATCTTGTATATTCATATCGTTCATCATTTGTTTCACAAGTTCATCGTTTTAGTTTGGATTGTCTTAATGCTGAGGTTGTATAATTGCCTCTTTTTCCTTTGGTACTATTCCATCACTGCCTTCAATTTGACTAATAAATTTTTTAACTGCTTCAGTCTTGCTTATTAATCTCTTGGCTGCTGCCTCTTTTTGCCTTTGAATTGATTTTATGTAATGTTCCTTTCTTTTCTTTCTCTATTTTTACAGCTACTACATTCTCGCATTATAATTTATTTTCGAATCGAAATACAACACAGCTATTTTCTCAAGACATGCAATGAATTGCTCAAAATTAACGTCCTTGCAATTTAATGACACTTTTTTGAAGAGTAAAATCAACTCAGATTGATCAAATATTTATCTGATTTATTCCTCCACCAGCGCGGTGGTTAATTTAAAATCCTTGAGAAAAACAAAAAACCTATCCATTGTCAGATGCGATTTTTAGTATTACAACCTCTCGAACGTCATATGTTTTCCTGTCTTGAAAATATGCGTGCAGTAGTACAAAAAAATGGTTTACAGGTTATCTATCCTCTCCACGCTCAGCCCATAGTTATCTATTAACTTTTTCCTGGTCTCCAAAAACGCTATCTTTTCTCGATTCTACTCTGATTATTTTAGTTGATCAATAACGTAATCAATCTAGTCCTTTAAGACCTTGCGTTCTCTAATATCCCTGAATTAATGGATACTTGCCTTGGCAAGCGAGTAAGCTTGCTCTGCATCTGCGAAGTTCCTAAAAATGAAGTGTTTAAAGAGAGTAACTCTTGCGACATAATTTGCAAATAAAATTATATCTCTGATCAAATATGTCGGATAATATTAAAGTTAGATTTATCAAAGTTTTAAGATCCATTTCTGTAACAGCTTTCTTCGAAATGGCTTACGGTCTTCCTTATTCAACAAAGTGGAAAAATTTCTAGTAGTGAGTAATTGACAATCGTTTTTGGTGATTTCACGGTATATTTTTGACATTTTTTAACCCATCTATTCCTGTGCTCTGAACATGAGACAAAAAGCCTTTTTCCTTGTCTCAATATAAGTGATGGGCAGTTTAAATATATACTTTTTTAGGAAAATGTTGGCTCTTCGAAAGGAGTTGCTTTTCATTAGATACTCCACGAACATATTCATGACTTGATAATCCTTTTCTGCCAAACAAAGTCCTTCCATCCTCGATTCGATATATCTCCACAAATACTTGAGGCCTTCGTTTAAATGTTTCAGCTCGCGAAGATAGTAATGGCTGAGTTAGTAGTTGATATGCTGATACTGCAAGATAAAGTGAGATCGGTAATCAGCAGGAGTTATTTGCTTCATTATCTCCTTGTAGACAAAGATGCGATCGTTGCTTTTGATGTAAGGTAAATTGAGGTTTATTATTTTGGGATGACACATTATAATTTATCTTGATACTGCAACCTTAAACTCAGTGATTAGCAATTTCACGAGTCCAGTCACGTTTCTATAGTCTTACGGATCAGTTAATCCTTTAGTTAAATAATTCTGCACTAAAAACTGGTATATTCCAATCTTTTTTTCCTTCATTTTTCTGTTTGGATCTTGACTAAGTAAATCCAAGGCTTGATACAAATACATTCTTGAATTTTCATAGTCTTTGAGTTTCAAATAAGAGATGGATATGTTGATTTATGTGTCAACTATAATTTTATTCACTTATGAGCTACTCCATTGAAACAACATTGAAATACATTCGTGGTGATATTTTATACTTTATTGATAGTTCTATTGAAGTTAGTAGCAATCTCCAATTAGTCTTAGAATGCGAGCGAGCCATTTGGCTTTCAATAGAGGGTTAATCTCCAATTGGCGGGCGAACTAATAATTTTAAAATAAGATTTAAAGTGATTTCTAGTATTATTTGAGGTAGAAGTAAACATAAGATAATTGCATATTAACTATAAACTACTGATATTTGCCATATGCCAACGGCCGTAACTCATCCAATCGAAGAATGGTAATCTATTTGAAGGTCTCTGGGTAGTAATACAGCAATTTCAAATAAAAAGATGAAATAAGCAATTTTACTTCGAAAATATTAAACTGTTGCGACTATTTTTAAATATCTTCAAGGAGAACCTTAATTTCATCTAACTTCAGCATCAGCTTACCTGAAGTTGTAAAATCTGTGTGGTAAAGCCCAAAATTCACCATATCGATATATCGCAAAGCCTTTTGATTTTGCAAGTACCTCATGCAGAAATTAATGCAAACAATTTCAAGGTCTTCAATTTATTCAGTGGATGGTGGTAATGCTAGATCCTAAGAACCTTCGAAGTAAATAATAAGGAGTTGAGTGAGGTTGAAGTTGTTAGAGACGTTGGTTTAGATATTTTTCATGCAAAAAAGGTACTCCTGTGCAAAGAATATCGACCTATCGACATTATTCTTGGCAAAGCGAGTTCCTGTTGTTTGTTTGTCTTTGTTAATTTCGTACTTCATCTTCGAGATTAAGGAATAGGCGTAGTTGTTAAAGTACCTCATTTTTTTAAGCAACTTCATCTATATAATATTCTACTCGATGTACTTGCCTCTTGACTACAGCTCGTCTTTGATTGCTTTTAGAAAAGCCACTTCCCCAGGGCATGCCTTTTTAATAATATTTTTGAGTTTATTGAGCGTGAGTTCATTAGTTGGGCCATGGTGTCGAGATGCGTTTTTCCACTCCTTAATCAGACTCAAAACTAATTGATTTTAGACAGTGATGAATAGAAACAGCACTTCGTTAATGATATTGTTGATAATATCATGCTATTTCTCCTCGTCTAAACTCTAAAGCGCAACTGCCTTCTCGATTTCATTGAAGTTAATCTTCACCTTCTTCTATATTCTACGACAAAGGGAAAATATTATATTTGATAAGTGGTGGTTAATAGACGAAGCGAATTTTTTAGGAGCCTACGTAGCATTACTCGTAAAGGTTACAATTGAACGGGTTGTTGGAGTGGGCACGAAAGAAGAGTCAGTTGCTAGGCCCAACGAATCATCCTCGAAGGATGTTAGCCCTTCTTCCGAAGCATTTTCGTAATAAGAGTGTTACTGAACATAACTCATATTGTTTTTGCTGATTTAAGAGTTTTATTTCATTAGATCCCTTTGAAAATATTCCAGAGTCAGCTAAAGGGATTAGTAATCATTTATATATAGATTTACGTACCCTTCCATCGCTGTATTTTAGAGATGTTTCATTTACAAACCACAGTAGTTTGGTGTGCCAGCGAATTTGGTCAAAGTTTTGTGCGTCCAATCCTATTTCAAGAGAAGGGCCATTCCGAAATCACCGTAGACAAAAGTTTGATTGCGAGAACTATACAGGACATTTTCAGGCTTTATATCCCGATGAATCAAGCCCAAGGAATGCATCATTGCCAATCTCTATGATAAATCTTTTTGAATTTGTTCAAACCGGATGCCCTTTTGCTGCCAGGCGAACTGATTTTGAGTGAGGGGTTAGCACAATTCCATCCTGAACTCAATGCAGTTGTTAAA
>Ga0302186_10001352_pt1 | contig 20385 bp, 9 predicted proteins | sample II_Bog_E1_2_FD_198782 | JGI IMG/M metagenome (GOLD analysis project Ga0302186, IMG submission 198782) | Peat permafrost microbial communities from Stordalen Mire near Abisko, Sweden - II_Bog_E1_1 | ecosystem: Environmental > Terrestrial > Soil > Wetlands > Peat | place: Sweden: Abisko, Stordalen...
TAGATTATATAAAAAAGAGTTAAGAATATGAAAATTTAATGAAATCTACTGCGGTCGTTAATAATATTGAATTGTTATCATATATTGATGTATTGGAAATAGAAAATTATTCTCTTGTAAAACAAATTGAGGATATCAAAAGCATACATAGAAATGGGTTTGGCATAGATAATTCATAAAAAAATGAGCTTCAGGAAAAAATAGTAAAGTATTAAAAGAATATACGAGAACTTAAGTAAAAAATTAAAAAAAGAAATTCAACCGTAAAGATAATGACCAATAAAATTAATTTTCTTTAAAAATTGGTGATTACGAAGGATAATAACGAGCACGCAGCAATAGTAAAATTAAAGAAACATGAGAAGGAGAAAATTGACCTTCAGATAAAATTAACCAATATTGAAAATTAAATCGAAAAGATGAGAACAAATAGTTCACAATAATTGAATGAAATTCGATAATTTCATGAGAAAAAGTTAGAACAATAGCTGAGTTTTCAACTTTCCACAAATAAGGAACAATTAGCGATAATATCAACGCTACAAAGGGAAAATAGGTATTTACAGAATTTAGTTGATTGTTGGAAAGAAGAAAAAAGCCTAAAAAGATTGCATCATCATCAACAATCAAATCATAGCAAAAGCAAACTTGATAAAATTAATTCAGAAATTAAAGAAAAACCCTTGTTAAAAAAGACTAGTAAATTGCAATCAAACGATAACTGTATTGAGTTAAAAAACGATAATTAAAACGACACCTCCAGTATGGAAAATGAGAGAATTATTCCTTATAGCTAAGATAAAAAAAATAGCTCATAATCTATAAAAAATAGAAGAGTTTAGCCTTATGAAATAGAAGAATTAGTTTAATATGCCAGATATATTTTAATCTCAAGAGGACACAATCCCTAATGGATCACCAAATTATTTTAGAACGGAGATGATGAACGGTCAATATAATATATAAGCTTGCTGGAAGTCAGGACAATTATATAAAATAATTTTGGCCTGACCCCTCAGCAATCTTTGCTGCTAGCACGATATATAATCTAGCATTCTCAGGCAGAGTTTGTTTATACTGATGATTTAAATGAGCATCACCGGTCAGTTGTAAAATCAATTGTTAAAAACTTATTCGGAAACTATCCTATTTTTGAATAACAGAAGGCATAATTTCAATAAATTTTGAAAAAAAATCGTACCAAGCTGGAATGGAGATTATAAAATGTAACCAAGTAGGGCTTCATGAATAAGTAAAATTTTAGAGGATAATTTCGTAATTTATCAATAACTTCAAATTAGGATTTTATCACTTATTGTATAGCTAAAATGTTTCGAGAATCTTAAAATTTTCAACAACTTAGATATAGGCTTTTGTTTGATGATCTTCCCTCGGAATAATGACCATTTTGATCGAAATAACCTATTGACATTAAATTTGGTTAATACTTTTAATTTTAACTCAACAATATTATCTGCAAGCTGCAAGATGCTATTTTAATATTTTACAAAAAGTATAATAATTTACAATTGTATCCTTTTATAAATTTAGCCTAAATCATCTTCCTCCCATCTATATTAGACTTTGCTTAAAAGAAGAGCAACTAACTCGATCCAGTATAGTGCCTTGAATGGCTTTTGCCCTTTCAAAAAGGGTATCAAAGATGTTTCCTTTAAATTGGAAACCAATGTTCTAAAAAATAGATCTTATTTCATCCTTAGGTCTCGATAAATTGAAGTCTTATTGGCCTACTCCCAAACTTGAAAAATTTTTAGGGAACAAGAGCTCAACTGCTGTAGTTTCATCTGCATAATTCTAAAGATAAATAAAGGTATACGTTTGGATCAGCAACACTTTGCTGTTGCGGTTTTGGAATATCGTAGCGTATTGTTGGAACTCCAAACAACCGATTCTCATCTCCTTATTTAGTTATATTTCTAAATCCAAATTTGTTAGTTTTGCCAAGATCATCATCTGGCCTGACTTCATAATCAGTTGGTTCTCCTTTTATGCATCTGCCAGCATCCCATTAATTTGGTTCAACACGAACTCCAAAAGCTCTATCAGGGGGGAACTGTTTTTGTCCTAAGTTCATTGGTTTTCCAAGTTTATCATCTTTCCGATCAAGATAATCATGAAGATTGCTTTTTACAAACACCGTCTTAGTCACTGCTTCATTATGAGCTTCAGGCGAAAGAATTTGCTTAATTTCATTATAAACCGGATTTTTTTCAACTTTACCAAAACGAAAATCAGTTGGATCTACAGGCCATTGATAGGGTCTTTGCTTTTGTTCTCCAGGATCGTAATCCTTATGTGATTTTAGATATAATTGTCTCACTTCTTAAGTTTCAGGCATATTTTCAGCAGAGTAAATTGTTTATTTCGCACCCCACTTGTTTGTTTAGGTAGGCAAACCAAACATAAAATCGTTTTTCTGTGCTTGTGGTGGTAAATTATAACTCCTATCTATTGTTTTAGCAAGAGGCTCTCTGAATAAATATTTAATGACCTTTTGAGAGATTCATATTTCCCTTATTTTAACTCATTGACAAATCCTCCTACTCTACCTTTCTCCCCAGCTTTTATTATGCTATGAGCTCCTTCTGATTTCTACGTGGGGATTCCATAAGTGAATTGCTTGGGAGGAAGAGGATCATCAACAACTCCATAATGACTCTAAGTCAAATAATGGCTACAATGGTGACTCCAAATTGTTATTTGTAAGATTTTCTGTATTTTGCGATTTTATCAGGAGTATGAATATCACGTTCAGCAGGTTGTAGACACATCTGAGCCGATACTCCAAAGGTGTCCTTCTTTAATCCAGCCTATATATCATTAATCTTACAGTGGAATAGCTTGGAAATTGATCAGGTCTTACTTTCGACATAAGTTATATTTATTGCAATTTAATAATTCGTCAATAAACCTTGAAATCATCAACAGTCAGAAATTATTTATCAATTAATAGAAATTTATCTTAAGACTACGAATTATAAATTATGTTCAAAATTAAATATGTGATTAATATTATAATATTATGAGACAATTGATGCCTATTTTGATAATAATTTATAGATGGCTGAATCAAATTTGCTTATTGACAACCAAATCAATTAGTCTCTCGGTAAATGACATAATATCTGCCTCATCACTAAGATTATTTTAGCTTTGATAATCCAATCTACTACTCAGTCTTGATTTTAGGAATCTTTCCTTAGAATGACCCGTACAAGTAAGAAAATAGTTAGGAAATGGAAATCTTGTACTTGTTAACAGTTTGATATCCTACTTGGGAGCTTCAAGTAAATCTCGAAGATATTGATATTATGACTGATTTTGATAGTTATTTTAAACCCAAGATACAATATTCTTACCATGCCATTCCACAATATTGAAAAATGAGTCTAGCAAAAGAATTACTTCCAATTTCATATATTTTTAATCTAAAGCCACACCTTTGGCAGAAGTTCTCTAAGGGCTATACTCTAAAAGAGCAGGCTGAATCATTCTAACAATATTTGGAACAGTCTATCTTTTTAGTATTTGGCAAACATAGTGATACTAAATAGATTATAGAGTACTTAATCTAAGCTCATTCCACTTTTGCGCACAATTGAACTTCTCCGTAAGTGATAGATGTATTGAGGAAATGATTTCATATTATCTGATAATCTGAAAGACTATCGATTATTTGGAGTATATCTTGCAAAGAGAGCAGCCCATTTACAAATAATATTGTCCAACCAAAGTCTTAGTTGCTCATTTGAATTGTCTATAGATTTTTTAATACTAAATTTTGCCAAAAGACTTAGAGCTGCTTCTTAGTCAAATCCAGCAGCTATATCGCTTATATTGGAGCTGAAAACTCTCATCAATGTGGTAACTCTTTCAAACTGAATACTATTATCTTCAGGATGACAAAAAGATGTGACTAGCTGAATATTATAAGTTTCAGATGTGACTTTTATATCGGCCAACTCATATTTTATTGTAAAAGTTGTTCTTTCATCTAGATTACCTAAAATAAATTTTTGAAATGGCTCATTTTCATATTAAAAATCTTCACCAACCAAACCTTCAATTATTATTTAATCTGAACAATTTATCCTCATTTTTGCCTCAGTTGCTATTTCAAGTTGAGCAAATTCATTCGATCCCACAAAGGCTTTTTTAAAAGAATTTCTAAAGACATCACTATCAAATTATTAATGCTGAATCAATAGCCCTCCAGTTGAAGTTAGAACATTGATCATTTCGGTCAAACCTACTTCCTCCATTGAAAAGATAAATGAATGAATCGCAACAGCCTTTTTTTAACATTTCACTATTAAATTATTATAAAATTCAGTGGCTGTTTTTGACATTTTTGGAGTTTCATCCTTTATGGAACGCATCTATATTTTATAGTCTTGATCAATAATTTTGCCCAAGCCGATTGTGCATACTCCACCACAGAAAAATATAATCTGAGGACTCGAAGCTGAAAGTTAATTCAGACTTAGAGCTATATTTAAAGCTTGTCCAACTGCTCTAGCTTATCTTTGATGCTTATGAGTTTTAGGTGCAATTCGTTTTAGGTTGTTTATTATTGAAATAATATCTTTTTTACAGTTTTTGAGTTAGCACAAATATTTTTTGTTGATAATTTCCTCAGTTTTTGAGTTAGCGTATCCAATTAAGCTTTCAATTTTTTCTGTACTATATTCGTTATTGGGTGAAAATGTCAAAACAGTATTGAATGTTGTTGACAAGTCATAAAGATTGACATATTTGCCGTAAGTTACTAAGCCCACGACACTTTCCTCTTGAGATGTATTAATGAGATCTACAAGAGCAATTTTAATTGCTTATAATTATTTTTAAGAGATTACAACATCGACAACAAATAGATATCCTGTCTTGGTTCTCCTTTCCTTCACTTTTTTAGCAATCAGAAAAGAACTATAATCGAGCGATACTTCTGGCGGTAATTATTAATTTTTTTTTAAGTAGTCTTGAGGGAGATCGTTAATTGAGTTACATATACAACAAGTATAGTGACGCTTATCCAGGTGAATTTGACTATATGCATTCATATAGGCTGAACACGAAGGACATTTTGGCGGGGTATGTGCAATAAAAGACTGTTCTTTGTACTGAAGCGGTGTATAATGCAAAGCCTGTGGGATGGCAGCTTTGGCCTGAAGGGTCTTATTATCTGGCATTACATTCCAAACAACTCTGACGGAATCTCTCTATTACTATTATTTGATATTCATTAAATTAATAATATCAACTTGGCAAACTTTCATATTGAAAAGCATAATTATATTTTAATGACGAATTTGTCAATAATGACATTCAAATATAAATCAAGATTTAACTTTAGTTTTCTTATTCTTTGCTAGCTGCGAATATTTTTTTAAGGTCTCTCGAATGAAATGAGTTAAATCAAACGAACAAATATCCCTTGACCAGCTGAGATCATATTGATCTATTGCGTATATTCTAAAGCTTTTTGACTCGCAAAAAGCTATTTGCCAGCACCCTGTATTTAACAAAAAGATGAAGATATTACCATCTTTCCAGAATTGATCCACCCAAACATCGAGTGTGTCCTTTACAACCCTTTCTCCGAAATAATCAACAGCCTTCAAATAAATCCCTAACTTCTATTTTGCCAGATTACCTCCCTTATCTCCATTCATAGTATTCAAATTTAACTGTTTAGGTTGATTAAACATAAAACTACCGGTATTTCCCTAATTAAGTTCTTTGTTAGACACTTGTTAGCTTTTAAAATTGATTTTTGATTGTTTAAGAGAGCTTTCCCCTTCTAGAGTTCTATGATATGTTGCAAAGCGGGGTTGGTTTTTATATATGGATTGCTTTATTGTTCGAGATGGGATGTTGATAATATCTACTTAATTAATCATTAACTCTGAATCAATTAAGATATATTCTTAGATATAACGATATTCTTATTTATTGTGCCCGACTACATGCTCCCCATCATCAAAGATAACTCCAATTGCATTATTTAAAATGTATCCTAGCCATCTTGATTTTTTAAAATAATGAAATTTTAATACAAAAGGTGGCTCTTTGACCACTAGCGGCATCACAGGAGCTTATGGCTATGTTCGTCGACTTATTGGAGTTAATATTGACTATGATTTATCTTTTTTACGCCTTTATCTAAAAGGATCTGCAGTTTCATGCCTCTGATTTTGCTCTATGCTTTTAATAGAATCTGAAATTCCCATGCCAAATTGTGTTTTGTGAACTCTAAACTCTTTCAACCGAACATTATTCTAACTTTCTTATTTAGGTTGTACGGTTGTATTTCCCCTTAAACTTTCTCTAGACAATCTCCTCTCTTCTGGTTTTTTTTCTGTATTATTTGATCCTGGATTAATAACTAACTCTTCATAGGTAACATTTGAATCAAAATCGTTCTCAACTTCTTCTTAATCTTAAAAATTGATCTTCCAACATTTTTTGAAAGAATGATTTTAATTTTTTTTAGCTGAAAATAAATTGATTAAAGAGGGTTATGAACTATTGAAATCCGGTATATCTTTAAGACTGAAATAAGCTTGCTTTAAAGGATGATTAATCAATTATTTTAAAGATATTCTTTGATTCCTTTGTGCCATCATTTTTTTTAATAATTCCTTCCACTCTGAAGAAAGGAATTATAAATGTCCTATATTTTTCAGATTGGATTCAGTCAATCCTTACATTGTCTTTGTTTGTTATAAAGTTGGAAAGCTAAAGGTGGCGTATTTAATTTTGTTCAATACAATCTTGTCTGCCTCGTCTGAAAATGGAAATATTCCTGTTAGTAACTTGTAGAGAAGAACTCCACTAGACCAAATATCTCTATCATACATGTCCTTTTCCTCTCGATATTATTATGGAGATGTGTATTCGTTAATATCCCTTTGACCACTTCTAATCATTCTACTCCCCTCTCCTTAGTCCTCTCCGATATTTGATAAACTTTTTTATATCGCCCATTTAGCTTTGGAACGAGCCAAAGTACTAGATATTTTAAAAGTTGTCTTTTACATAGAGAGTTAACTGAGAGATATATCTTGAGATTGTGAAAATTATGTCAATTGAAGAACATTTACTTTGCCGGGCACCAACAAAACCGAAGACAAAGTAATATTTCCATGACTGATGTTAGCAGATCTTAAGTTTTCGAGAATGTCCACCAATTGGCAGAACACCAATTGAACCTCTTTTTCCATAAGAGTGTGCCTGTGCATTAATATCTTTTCAAGAGAAACTCCCCACAGATCCATTAATAAATAAATAGCTGTGCTGTCCTCATACACTTACTTTAGAGTTATAAAATTATGCTTACCTGCCATCTTTTTCTGATTTTTTATCTCGCTTACAATTTGAGTTTTACACATTTGATCAGTTTTAGAAAGAACTTTAAGAGTACCTTTTTTCATAGTATCCTAATCAATGACAGTAGCTACTTTCCAATCCTCTCCCTCTGCAATTATTTATATAATTCTAAATATTTTGTTGATTTGTCTACCATTTTCATCTTTCACACTTCTCCTGATGATCTTTCCAACTTCTATATCGTTCAGCATTTTCTAAAATGATATAATAACTAAATTTAATTTGACATTATATTCTCATTATTTTTCGTGCTTTCAGCTTATCTTTTTAAGGATAGGGATTAATGATAATTGAAATATTAGTCGTAATAATATACTGTCGCCAACAATAATAAAAGATAATCATCAATCATGAATAATTTTGCATTTATCATGAACAATTTAATAGTAAATTCAATATATTTCACTCTGTGTATGGAAATTATTATCCATAGAAATTCATCCACGAAATATAGAGCCTAGCAACAATAGAGCTTATCTGCTGCCAATACATACAAGCTATAATAATTAATTAGATTATTTGATATAAATTTGATTGATCTCCTTCCATCTTAATAAGATAAGTATTATACGTTAGATGTCATATAGAAGATAACAACAAAAGAAGCTTCAGCCTGTTATTTAGTTTATTAAAATAGTCATACAACAAGGTGTCAAAGAAACATTTTCTCGCTAGCAAATTAATAGAGGAATTGTGGAAGAACTTCTACAAACTAACATCATCGCCTCTATGCAATCACCTTCTTCTCTCAGACTCATTATTTATTAACTAGTTCTCCTTTTATCCCAGCAAACTGGTCAGAAAACTGGATCTAAGCTTTAAAATCCAATGCCGTTAACTAAGATATTTAATCTGCTTGCTTGCTTAAAGAATCTCTTAGGCTAAATACTTGAAGTTGATGAGGAAAAAAGTTTGAAAACTCTTGAAAAAAGGTATGGCAGATAAAATATGTCTCAAAACAGATCATCTCGAAATAAACAAAGCTCCCTCTCATCTTATTACAATCAATACTGTCTTCTTATAGATGAACTATAGAAATAATATTCAAGAAGTAAAATACTTTCTGCTGTTCACTAAGATAACCCCAATGAAATTCTAATTGACCAGTTATAGAATTTAGTGTGCAAAAAAGAATTTCAATTGCAAAACATAATAAAGGAAAAGAATGATTACTAAAAAACAATGAAGTAAATGGAAAAACAAATTACATAGCTTAAATCTGAGACTCGGACTTTATTTGAAGAAAAATTACATATTTAGGAAGTAAATGAGAAGTTAAGCTTGGAACTTAAACTAATGATAGAATAAAAAAAAAGTGAGGAAAAATGCAGCATTCTAGAAGAAAGTGACGTTAACTCTGATTCTCCGAACACAGTCAGATATCCTTGGAGATGTAGCGCTCAAAAATTCGAAGAATAGTAATCGATCAGTGTAAAAGAAATGGAATTGACCAAGTTATTATTGTCACAAGCAATAACGATCTAAGCTCTTCTTGACCATTGATACGATTGTTACACGTGATGATATATTAAAATAGAAAATGAATTAGACAAAATAAAACCTATAAACTCATCTTGATATTCAATTGCTCTACAATAAGGGCAGAAAGTCTTTTTCAATGGACCAGCAGCATAACAAGAATATGATAAATTTGCTAAAGCGAGCTCAAATATTAATGGATAATTTACGTTAAACTCCGGTCAAAAATGGACAGATCTATTCTCATTATCACCGTCTTTTCAAAGTAAAATAGCCAATATGAAGAATCTTCGAGAAAAGGTTTATGCTTAATTAAATGCAGCTGAAGAGCAGAATGGATAATTAGGCCAAGTTTTTAGAAAAATATTAAATCAAGTAGTTGAATAATTAAGTTCAAAAGCAAGAAGATACGAAGAAGGAGAAAAAAGAATTAAGGAGATAGGAAGAATGAGAGTCGAATCTGAACAATAAACTGAAGAACAGGAGGAGAGAGTTACAGAGGAAATGATTTAGCTCATGAAATTATTTAAAAATCATGCTAAAGACATGGGCAAAGATTTACAGAGAGATACGTCCGTCATTTCTGATATCAGTCGCAAGCAGGACAACGTTCTCAATTCATTGGACAGAGAAACTAAAAGCATGAAAGATATTGCTAAAAATAGTTCTTTGGGAATTTTCGCCTTATTGGGCTATTCATCAATTGCTGTTATGATATGGCTCTTTGCTTTGATCTTTATTATGATCTTTTGATGATTTTATAGAAATATCACGCTGCATTAAACGTCTTGGACTTAGCCATACTGATTTATATTCGTAGCTATTCATATCTAAGCTCAAGCTCAGTCACTTCTTGATACTTATGCTTTAGTTGACAGTTACGCACTAGATTGAGGGCTAGTTCTGTATAATCGTATGACTTTTGTAATTTTTAAAGATTATAGCACAATTTTCCCATTTGTGCGTATTTTATAAAGAATCGAATGTTATTTTATTCTCCTTCCTGCAATCTATACCATCCTTTTAATCCTTTGAGTTGTTCCTTCAGTAAAATATACGCTTATTAAAGTAATTTGGTATGCTTCTATGGTTAAACTTCTGACAAATGATTAATGGTGGCATGATATAGTTTATCAATGGCTTCAGCAAAAAAGGGGTGTGCAAAACTTAAATGTTTTCTGAGATTAAAAAATTTCTTTTTGAGATCTGGATACTTATTTTCTTGTTAATATTATTTAATGAATTTTTGAATTTGAGATAGAAGTTTTTAAGCTTCAGCTTTTGATATCTTAAACCCACAATTGTTACACTGATAAAACATTTGTTATTACTATTGTTTCTTTGATATATTGCCTTGGCATTCAGGGCAAAGAACTGATAGTATTTTTGTATTTAGCATTCGTTAAACTTGACATAGCTAGCAAAAGCATTAGAATAGGTAATTTGATTGCAAGAACTATCGTCTCTCATCGACTGACGAGAGAGGATTGGTATAACTAATGCTTAATTCTTATGACTATTAAATTTTGCGATTAGTAATGATGTTTAGATATCTCCCATCGAAGTATTGGGTGCAATTCGGTTGGCAATCATGATTGATATAATTGGCAGGTGTAAATATACCAATGGCCACTCCATCAGTTTCACATAAAAAATCTTGAATGGTGAAAGCATTGACTGCAACAATGTTAATTTGTCTCATCATTTGCATCACATTTGCTTAATTTTTTTATTCGCCCATATTTTATAGTAAAACTACTGCCATTCCTTGAAAATGTTGCAGTTTTTACACAGCCTGAAATTACTCCAAAGATATCATTTCAAAGAAAATCTTCTTAAAATTGTTCTAATGGCGAATAAGCAAGGCGATTCTTAAATTAAGAACAAATTAAGATGTGATTTCCTTATGAACAGAGAGATTCTTTTTGCTACACATCGTCTGATAAATTTTGCATTCATGCTTGTGAATACTCCAATCACTTTTTTGACACTCTTTTGTGCAATAATAAAAGCATTTGCATTGCGAACTAAAGTAAATAAATATTTTACCAGCGAAATAGATCTCCTTTCATTAGGCAAAAGTTGCAGATTTGGCCCTTGACATTCATCAAAGTAGCAGATGCCAGAGGTTCGCATTGCATAACCTTTTCTGCTGCCTTATATTTTTTGAGGGAGAAAAGCCCTCTGTTGTTGGGATTGATCTCTTTAACTTTATAATTTTGATTCATTTATATTATAAATCATAAACGCAATTAGTGAATATCGGTAATTTGAAATTGCTCAGTACAAATGAGTTGATAATATTTGATTTAAATGGTTAAAAATGTCATAATTGTCAAATCTTGAATGGATTAATTTAAATTGTAGATAAGTGACAAATTAATACTGACAAATGTGAATAAATATAGCAATAATCACTTAAGGACATATTTTTGGCTGATACTATTCAAACAAAATTAAGCAACCAGTAGTTATTCATAGCTGCTTGTGGATATTTTAAGAGTGAAAGCGGGAGAAAGTATAATATGGCTTCTATGCGTCCTTATTTGCCTGTTGTCTTTTTGAATGATGTTGATTCCTTTTTTGATGAACTCATTAAAAAGCAATTCCAAATAATTGTGAGGCAGTAAAATTAAATTTGGCTCTTCTTTCGTAATTGATAACTAGTTGTTGCTTAATTTAAAACGCTGAAATGTTTTTTATCCCAAATTCAGAGCTGACAAATAAACAGGCCTTTAAATTTGGCTATCATTTAACTGGTGTTTATTATTCAAACTTAAAGATGTGATTCCATTTGGTAAGCTAGATGATGCATTGTTATTTTTAAACCCATAAATTTTACTTGATTTAAATATGGCAACAAATTCATTTAGAAGCGTTCTATTAAAGTTATTATTAACAACAAATTCGATTTGCTCATGTTTAGTTTGGCTTCCAATAAATTGAAGTTCATGATCATCAAGAAAATATTCATAATTTTTAAGAAAGTGAATGAAAGGGGTATTTTGAAGTACTATTTATTTAAGGGGCAATTTTCTTTTTATTGCAGCTTATTACAATCCTCCATGGGATATCAATCCTTTTTCCTTTAATCGGCAATAGTGAATTAAAGGATACTCAGGAGACTCACTGAAAATGTGACCCTTGAAATGATTGGACAAAAAATCAACATAGGAGTTGCAAAAATTGGTAATATCGTGAAAAGAACGATGGCTAAGAATAAGGGCCTGGCATTTCCCTTCAGGTTGCATTGAAATTCTAGGAATCAAGTCGACAGCTATTGTTTAATCCTCCAAAACAATACTTGTATTGACCCCACTATTCATATTGACTGTTATCTTTTTCAAAAAGTCACTTACTCGTACTTCTTCTCCCTCCTGATCCAAATTCTCGAGGGTTTTTTTGGTGAAGATTATATAGTCGTAATCTTTTTGTTTTTAACTTTGATCAAGTCGATTAGGATTATATGGTTGACATGTTCGCCACTGTTGCATCGAGAGATCGTTGATTAAAAGTACTTTTTCTTTGGTTTGTATGCTTTGAATTTCCCAAAAGCACGATCCGTTATTTTTACCAGAAGGAAAGGCATTAATTCGAACTCCTCTCTCTGTGTTATAAATTTGATGATAATTGACCTTTTCTATCTTTTAAAAAGCGTGGTTAATCTCTTCCATTGAGTAAAGATCTCTCCATTTATCAAGTTATATATCGAATTCATTTTAATAATTATCTAAATATTTCATCTCATCCTCATAGGCAATTTCTTCTCTTGTTAGATCCAGATCATTTACTTTTTATTTTAAAGCCATCAAGTAAATTTTAGATAACTCATACATGAGCGTTGTGGCTATAATTTGAAGATTAGGGTGTTGTCTTAATAAATAGGGTAGCAAAATAATTTATTGGTATTGAGTGAGAAGCACATAATTTATATCAGCGAAAAAATGTGAATATGAAAGCAGCCATTCTAAGTTTAGCTTGACTTTAATTTTTCCCAATTTTCTCTGATTTTATTTCGAAAAATATTTAAGTTAATGAAGCGGAGGTTTTGGTAATAAAAGGAAATTAACTCTATGAAAGGAGAGGGTATAAAACTCTGCAGGGTAATTATCTAGTCGTAATGATTTCAATTATATCATGAATTAATATTAACAGATTATTAATCAATTTAATTAAATGATAATTTGAACCAAAAATAGATAGTTTGAGATGATAGCGAGAGTATCATAAATTATTGTACTACTAATGACCTTGAATTTATGTGATCGGTTCTTAATGCTTACGATGTTTAACGTTTTTTTTTTTTTAGCGAGCAGAACGGTGGCTACTTTCTGAGTTTTCTGAATTATTATGCGATATTTTGAGTTATTAGTCTTTGAATTTATTTAAAAACTATGATTCCTGTTCAAAACGATCTAATGAAACCCTCAATCGATTGACCCCTTAAGTGTCTTCTTCGTTGCGCTCTTACTAAATAATTTCCTCTATCTGTTGTTGCGAATCATCTTTTTTTTTTTTCTTTTCGTCCATTTCATCAACGATGAGTTTATCCAATTCGTCGTCCAACCTTCCTATCTTAAAATATACATTGATCTCTAATTTTTAAGTTTAACTGACTTGGTTTCTTCAGCATCGTTTTCTATGATTCTTTCGGGTAATCCCTGAATAAAAGCATTGGGTTCTAAGCTATCTATATAGAAAACAGCAAACCTTTCTACTCGGCATGAATCGAATTATTTTCAGAGTATCGCATGCTGTGTTGTCCAAACTAATTTTTGTCAGTAAATTGCGATAACTTGGAAAGCTCAAGCTTATGTAAATCATCTTACTATCTTTTCTATTCCATCACCTGAGGTAGTCTTAAAGATTCAACACTTTTGCATCGAGGGGAAGAGTGGGAGAAAAACTTTTAGGCTGATTTTATGCGGCTACGACTCGCTAAAAATTATCCATTATCACTTATTAGTTTAAAGTGAGGTAATATCTTTTTCTTTTCCAGAACCTAAGTTTCTTCCTCTTAAACCACAACTCCACTGTTATCTTCCTATTCATCTGAAAAATCAGAAAATTTAAATTTATGTCCTATAAGTCTTCTCTTTAGCTCGCTTGGAAAAGGTTCGTTTTTGAACGATTTTGCCCATAGTTGTTTTTATGAATATGTGCTGGCTAGCCTGAGTAACAAGATGAAATACGTTGGACTGTTAGCCTCTTTCTTATGCCTATGTCTATTATTGGTATCAAGTATCTTCAGACTGCGGGTAGTCTTCATGTAATTGAATGTTATTTTATTAATTAAAATCAAATATTCTCAATTTCACTATAAAATCGAAAAACTAATATGGAAGAGGATGATTATTATTATTTATGTTGCAAATGTATTAAATGGTATTTCATTAATCACGCAACATTTTGTTCATTGTAGATGAACATACCTCCTTGGGCTGTTGTGAATGTAAACTATGACTGAGTCCAACAACTATCAACAGAAAAACACCCCTTACCAAGTCCACTGATTAATGTCGATACTTGAAATTTATTTTCCTCTCGATGGAATATTTTAACTTCATTAATGCCACAAGCTCCAGCTACAATCGTTTTGTTTTCATAGTTTCTACATAAAATGAATCCTTACCCGAAACCGCTGGAATAAACATAAGCAACTTTATCTTTGTCATCCACCGAAGTCCAATTAATTCCCTCTTTTAAAACAAACTTATTCAGATCCCAAATTTGTATTTGATTTTTAGCTGCGTAGCATCCAATTAAAATTTAACCATTGGAATAATCTATTGAATCTCCAGCAACATGAGGACCAAAAACAGATTTCACACTCTTTCCCTGTCGAATATCCCATAGATGAATGACTGAGTCCCATCCTCCAGAAATAATTGTATTATCATCAATGAATTTGATTGAAAAGATTCGATTGGAATGACCTCGATAGTTCCATTCAGCACAACCCAAATCAGTGCTCACACTTTTTGTATCTTTATTTATAATTCTGTACTTTCATCATAGATACGAATATGGCAATCTCGACCTGCTGTAGCAAAGCTTTATCCACTTTTAGAGAAATCACAACAATGGAGTGAATTTTCCTTCTCTTCAATAGAAAATAATTTTTTCATGCTGGGGACATGATAATAATCGAACAATCCTGCTCTAAATTAAATCTATCTTACGCATTTGTAACTCCTAACACTTTATTTTTGGTGTTTATCATTGGTCGCCATCTAAATAATTTCCTTGTTTACTTAACACATGTCACAGGATCTTAGTGTGGGCACAAGATAGTAGTGATAACCTTTTCTATAGCTACATTTTTAATTACTTTCTTTACATGAAAACAATATCTTTTCGCCATTACTGCATCCGAATGCAATAAATTCGTTATTAGGGTCATATCGTGAAGTAAATCCCTCAGAAGGCAGGAGAGTACTAAGAACGGATTTTGTTTCATAGCCATTAAAATTCTGAACACTGGATATTGAAATGAAAACACCTGGTTGTTCGGAACTTCATATGATTCTTTATTCTCATTCTCCATCCTCAATATTGTATCTAAAATTTTATATTTTTAAATAGTTGCGAGTTAATAGATAAAAACTATAACTTAAGAGCATAAAAAATAAGAAACTAAAACTTTATATATGAAATTTTCAAAATAGAACATCATTATCTTCTTTAATTACAAATGAAAATCAATTTATAGACTATATCCTAAACATTATCATAGAAAAGAAAAAAATCCTTTTTCTTCAGGCATCTCTTCAACTTGTGGACTCAATGCAGTTTGAAGATAATTTCCCAATAGAAATGACAGAACGAACAATATCAAGACTAAATTAACAAATTATTACGGAATATGATTGATGTGTTACCTTAAGATGATGGCTTTGCTGCTACTGGACCGCTGAGAATGTTTTCTCTTTATCTGATCAAAGTGGATTATTTTTTCTTAAGTTGTTAGTATTTTTTAGACATTTCAGGTTAATTTCTTTCAATATGCTCTTCGTTATTAAACTTTAAATTTTTACTGGGTAAGTTACTCGATGTTGGATTTTTGCTGGGCCTGACAATACTTGTAAACTTGCTGTCTCTATCTAATTTATTAAAAGATGTAAAAGTAGGAATAAGTTGTTTGGATTTGGTAATATCACCATTCAAATCAATGGCTAACTTCACAGAGCAATATCCTAAATCAATGTTTGCTGTTTTTTATTTAATTTTCTTCCAAAGCATCTCTTCTTCCTCTTTGCTTATTTCAGAAGAAGCACAATTCACAGCCTGCAACAAAAATTGAAGATTCTTTTCTAGATTTTCTTTTTATTCTTCCTCCTAAATAGCGTTCAGCTTACAATCTTTTTATAGGCTTTGAAGATTATTTATATCTTCTCTCCAGGTTTTATGATACCTTTCGTGGGTTTAACTTCAAATATCTTTTCAATTTTCGTCTTAATCTAGATCAATTTGGATCTACCTTGAAACAAACAGAATAACTAAGATGTCTGTTACTAATGGTCAGTTATCCTGTGAATGTATCGGGAGAAAAGACGATTGTTTCAGTAGAAAGTTAGAGATTGCTGATTTGCGACTATTTTATTTCACTCATTAAATATTTTAAAAATTAGTACAATTACAATCAGTTATAGCCGATAATAGCCCTGAATTCGGTTCGACAAATGGGACATTTCTTTGATGATTGCTGGTAACTTTTAGAGCATTCGCTACACATACACATATGCCGGCAGGGAGTCATGATTACATTCGCAGGACTCGAAAGACAGACTGAGCATTGCTAGCCAGCATTGCATTTAAACAAGTTATCAGCTCCATATATATCATGAAGATCAAATGCTAGATGACTCCACTTTATATCATAAATATTACTTGTAGTGATTGAGATTTTCTTTTGTAACTTCTATCACTCGGAGAACAACTGAAACGGTTAATAAGGAACATTGATTGATTATCCTTTAAACAGGGTTCCATTATCACAAAAATAGATTCACCGTTCATCTTTGACGGAACAATTAAAACTTTATCGCCCTATTTGGCACTGGGCTCTTTTCGATTTATTTTTTCAGCATATTTAATTTTTGTGATTTCGACTGTTAGACCTGTATTACTGACTGACTATTCTCCTCCTAGTGCAAAATAGATGTTAACTTCATTTAAATTTATGAAGGTTATGTTGACTTCATTTTTGGCATCATTGATTTAAACATTTACAATCATAAATGTTAAATTTATCTCTTAGGGACGAGAGGCTGATTGCGAAAATTTTTAAGATAAAAAAGGACAGTTTTGCAGAGGAGAGTGGTTGAAATGTAATTATGTTTCTTGATTTTTTACTAGAATAATGCCGGCTTTTTCTTCTCTGACTATCATCAAAGTTACAAGCTTGAAGGAGAAGGAGGATTTATTCCTTTTTTGGAGTTGTCTGTGCTTAAACATTCGCCCATTCTGAAGCAAAATCTATACTTTGATAATATTATAAATTTTAAACTCTGATAAATTCCTATTGTGTCATTTCTACCAAAAATCAATAACAAATATTCAAATGCTTCTTCTAAAAATCATGTGATTAGAAAATGAATTTATTCCGAAACATAATATTTCTTCAAATGATCTTTATTAAATTCTATGTTTTCAATATTAACTCCCTTACCAGAATTTATAAAAATTTTGTTGGAACATATTCTCTTTATCTCGTTCATAAATCAGGAATTACCTTAATATATAATTAATTTTATAAGAAGATGGGAAACGATGGAGGAGATATTCCCGGCCGTAAGGAATTAGTGAGAGATAAATCCAAAGTGTAGAATCCTAGTATCGAATCCATTGCAATGGGAAGGTATTTACTCTCTAATACAGAGCTCGCTTCTGCAATTTAACAAATCGACGTCTCAAAGAACCTCTAGCAATCTGTCGTCTTGGAAACATCTATAACTATGAAAATGTCCTTGAGGCTTTGGTAAGAAAAGAGTTACCCTCCAAATATGCATATATACGAAAGTTATCTGATATAAAAAAAGTACCACAATACTTATGTAGATAATTATTGAAAAAGCTCCTCTTTCAAGTGAAAATTACATTGCATGCCCGATTTCAAAACTTTAATACAATGGATTCAATAAATTTGTGGCTTTTTGGAAATGCGGACATGTCGTTTCTCGAAAAGCTTTAAAATAAGTAAAAACCGAAACTAAAGTCTGTATCATTTGCCAGCTTGAGTATGAAGTGGATGATTTGATCGATTTGAATTTATAGGGAGAGCATCTCACTTATTTCCGAAAGAAACTGATTTAAAAACATAAAAAGAAATAAAAAAAATAGGATGAGGAAGAAGTTAAAGATTAATTGAGAAAGAAGGTGAAGACGGATGTGCATCTCAATGCCATTGATAGATTGGGAGGTGAATTTAGAGATATCATTCGTTCTAGAGATAGTAAAAAATATTAGATTTAGATTTTAAGGGACTTTTCAAGACTTAGGAAGTGCCAGAGTGGAAGAAGAATACTTATTTCGTGGACAAAAAAGAGATACACAATGAAAAATGATTTTAAATGCTCCTTCAAATCAATTTGGTAGATCATTGTTAATAATTTTATGCATTAATTAATTTGAAGAGTTTTACTTCAATTAATATCATTATTTTAAAGTATGCTAAAGCCAACTCCAGGTAGTCTCATTGAACAATATACCAAAAAGATAGAATAGACAGAGAAATTGTTCTCGAAAATAAAGAAAGTAAGTTCCGCATTGACCTATCAAGGAATAGTATTCATTAATCTATATATAGGAAAGAATCAATAAAGTCTCATTGTTCGAGGTTAAAGCAAAACATACAAATGAATTCACGATTCATCTTGGTTCTGAATATTATGCCGAGGTGAGAGCAGAAGAAGCAATCAAATTACTCCAGCATCGAATTAAAGGTTAATCAATTGTTATTCAGAATATCAAGATTTATTAAAAAAAATTGAAGAAAAAAGCATCCAGATTAATAAAAAGTAAACTAAGGAGAAAATTGGAAAGGAAAAGATCACCAACTTCTAAAAAGATGTGGGAAATAAAAATGGAAACTATTTAGAAGTAATTGGCTAAGAGAATGGATAAAATATCTACAACATTGTGGAGGTAGAAGGAGAGTAAGAGCAAAATGATGGAGATGCAAGACCAATACAAAAATAAGAAAATATAGCTTCACCTTAATTTATTTCAAACTCAATACCATCAGTGTCTTACCAGTAAAAATTAGGATAAGATAACCTCAAAAGTTAACCTAAAAACTAATTACTCGCTCCATTGGGAGAAAGCAACTAAGCATCATAGCTTTAAGAGTAAGTGATAAATGATAACGAATCATAAAATGACGATGACGATGATGATGATGGATAAGAAGAATAAACAGATTTGATAAAACAATACTGGCAAAAAAAGACAAATATAGCTCCAAAAGCTGAACTTCTTCCGATTGTGGAAAAGAATTAAGAAATAGAGCCTATATAAATTTAACATCCAGCTTTACCAGTGAAATCGAGTAAATAAAATAAAACGAAATAAAAACAATCTTCTTTAAAAAATGAAATTATCAAGCCATTGCCCGCAAAGATATCAAAGTTTAAGTTGTAGAAGATGAAAGAAAAGCTATTAAAAGAATGATTGATTCTATGTATAATTGATGGTATTAACAGATAATTATAATACAATGTAGAGTGAGAAGAAAATAGAAAGTAATGCATTCATCTGCAGCAGCAAATTGTTTACAAAAAAGACTAAAAGAGATGCTATATTAAATAAATCGTAAATAACAAAGTAATCAGTTTGGTTCAGTAAGATTAAAATTAATTTAGACCATAATGATTATTTAACCATAATCAAAGAGATTTCTCACATCAATTTCTTGGAAGTAAAACTGTTACAATTGAGTATTATTTTCTTAATTCAGGCAATAACTTAATAGAGTCGCTTTAATACTTACAATATCTATAGGCTGAAAATCTTGAATAATTGCACATCAGCTTTAATAATATAACTGATATAAAGGCCCTACGCAAATGTCATTTTCCTAATCTAATCAAACTCTCACTTGCAGAAAATCCAATAGGATAAATGAATTATTTGAATCTAACTTATTTTCCTAAACTACAAGAAATAATTTTATAATGGTAAACATCTTGTAATAAAGTATAAGACCAATGAATTTTGCTCCTAAATATTTAATTAAAAATAAATATTTTTTGGTTAAATCATTTCCTATTTATATCTAGAAGGCGAGTAATATATATTTGATATAGCAATGACGAAATAAAGCCAATAAAAGCAACCATTATTAGCCTCCAAGATCACAAGAAAGAACAAATGATCAATACATTAATTTCTTATTTTCTTATTTCAGAAAACCTTGATTCAATGGAGATAATTGTAAATAAATCATTTTGGCAAGTGAATCATATGTATAATTTAATTTCAAATATTTTTTAAATA
>Ga0302186_10001354_pt1 | contig 20373 bp, 23 predicted proteins | sample II_Bog_E1_2_FD_198782 | JGI IMG/M metagenome (GOLD analysis project Ga0302186, IMG submission 198782) | Peat permafrost microbial communities from Stordalen Mire near Abisko, Sweden - II_Bog_E1_1 | ecosystem: Environmental > Terrestrial > Soil > Wetlands > Peat | place: Sweden: Abisko...
CAAATTTTATTCTATAGATTATTTTTTTTTTATTAAATTTATATTCTATAGAAATCATTTTTGATCTATGGAAAATTATTTTGATCTATGGAAAAATATTTTGATCTATGGAAAATTGTTTTTTATTCTATAGAAATTTTATATTACAGCTTCTTGGAATCTATCAGAGAGCTAACAAATTTATTTCTTCCTATTTTTTCGTCAGATCCCAGGCGCCAACATTTAGGTTTTCTTCCAGAAAATCGAATAAATTTTATTAATTTTCTTTTAAAACAAATATAACCTTCTAATGGTTTATTTCGTAACACGATGATTGAAAGCGAAAGGCCATAACAGATTTTTCATAAATGAAAGCCATTTGAACCAGCTATGCTTATAGGATTTCTGATCATGGATAGCAATTTTATTGGAATATTCGAATATTCTTCAAAAGAAGCACGAAAAAAACTTTCCGTAGTGGTTAGAATGTTTGAAACGTAGGGTTTTGGCGAAAATAACTGGCATTTCGAGAAAAAGATGGAAAAATTTGTAGTTTTGTTTTTCTTTTTTCTGTTTTTCTAAAATTTTCTCAATCAATGGTTTACTGAACCCAGAAATTTGTCATAATCCTTGACGCCTCTCTTCAATGCGAATTCAAACACAATGTTTTTTTTTTTATAAATCTCCAAAATTGGCGCTGGTCTTCGTCTCATATTCCACCATTCTCTTCTTAATCACAGCCTCATTGTCATCTTCTCTGATCACCAGTTTATCGCCACACTTATCACAGATCCCATTTTTCTTAGGGTTGCTGTAAAAGGATCCATTTCATATCCATCTCTATGAATCGAACTATTATAAGACTTCCCACAACTAACGCAAGTCCTTCTCGCTAAAGATTTTTCTAACAAAATGCTTTCATTCAATACGATATTGATCACCAAATGAGTGGGAAGAGTTTGGATCGTTCTTGGGAATCCATCGAAGATAACACCTTTCTGTGATGCCTTCTCCTTGAGTTTCTCCTTGATAATATTGATCACGATGTCATCAGCCTTTTCAAAAAAAAATTAAAAAATTTTATAAAACAAAAAAAAGTTTTTGTTTTTAATATGAATTTTCTTTTTTCATATAACACCTCATCCATACAAATAACCCATAAGATCAATGGTAAAGAAAGGAAGTTATCCGAAAGGAAATTATGTAAGTTCTTAGCGAAAAAGGAGCAGAAGCTGTATTTGTTAACAGGTATTGATTTTTTGAACTATGACAAAATTAACAAAATTTATTTTTTTAGATTTTAAAGAAGCCAAAACTTTTCAAACAAAGAAAGAGGTCGAAGAAGAATTTTTGGCTATTCCACTAGAACCTATTTATTTAAGTATTATTCTTATTACCTAAAGTTTTTTTTTTTTTTTATATTAAAAAATCATAAGTTTTTTTAGAATTGATGAATGAGGCCAAAGAACTTCATGAATTCTTTTCGGAGTTTTACTGTGATTTCATTCCGAAAGATGGTGAGGTTATCATCACAGATAAGAAGAATATTCTTTCGAACAGGTTGAAAGCGAATTATGTTTCAAGTTTGGAACTAACACAAAGAGTAGCAATCAATGGAGAAATCAATCATCCTTTCTTTTTGCTTCCCAACCGCGTGAAATTTTTGAAAGAAGTATTTTCAAAACTTCAGGAAGAAGACGTTCTTTTGCTAAACGGTAATTCTTTTTTTTACACATTGGGATCATTCTTTACCTTTATTATCTTTTCCAAAAAGAAAAGTTTCGAATTATGATTTGTTTCATGGAAGCTTTTTCACATTCTATGATGAGATTTCCAAGTCGAATGAGCTGAAAATTCTCCTTAATTTAATCTCGAGCTCTAGCAACAATTTACACCACAAAGATCTCAAAATGGTTTACAGTTCATTGGTTGAAGAAGATCAAAAAAAACGGGAAAGACGTCATTGTCGAGGAAGACCAATTAAATTATGGAAAGCATAAAAAGAATAATGCTTTTAGGTTCATTACGATTTTGATTTCAACATCGACTGACCCCAATTTTAGGGAATTAGTGAGAAAGGATTATCGGCCTGGAGGACGGATTCTTCTTACTGTGCCTGAAGATGAAGATAACTCTCAAAGAAGTGTTGTCAAGGATTATTTATCTTTAGATGATGAGACAAAAGTGGAGTTTTTGAGAAGGAAAACCCAGGCAAATTTTCACATTTTGAGTGAATTCAAAGAGTGCAATTTACTTTTTAAATAATATTTCCTAAAAATAGTTTGTTTAAGATTTATCAAGACCCAACATCAAAATGGATTTTTAAAATCAGACCAGGAATTTTTTGGAATATATCACAAATCTGAGGACGTTTACAAAGCAACAATCAGAAACAATCATGCGCTATGGAAAATGGAATTTTGCAGAATGGGCAACAGGAATGAAGACAAATATAATAAAGAAATAACAACGATGATTGTTGATTTTGATGCCAACCCTTCGGAAATAACGACAACAAAGTTCGATATGCGATATGTCTTTAGAAAGAAATCAGGTGTTTATTCATTTATTAATCCTGTCGTGCAATCTTGGTTTTATAATGCATACCTCAGTGATGATGCATTGAGAAGCTTGTAAATGAAAGTCAGACCAAAAATAAATCGAGGTTCGTGTCAAATGTTCATATCCTAGGACGCAGAACACCAATCACATCAACTCAGAAAGCAAATAAAAATTCCACTCCATCGACAAATTACTTCTTCATTATGAAGATTTTAAAAAACAAATAGGTTATTATTTGTTTTTCTTAAAAAATTCTTATTTTGTGTTTTAAATATAATTTTACTGAAGGTGTCAAAGACGAGAAAAATGAACTATCACAAAAAATAGAAGTCAAAAATTCACATTCGAAAGAGAAGGCGGTGGCAATTATAGCAAGTCACTTAATATTGACGTCTTTAGTTACAAAAAAATACAGAAGCTTAATAATATGTTTCAACTGAAAATCTATGAAGACCTTTACGTTGAGAAATAGCAGAAATCTAAAAGAAGAGAAAATTAAAAAAAATCTAAATTTTTTAAATAATTGAATTTTTTTGTTACAAAATTTCATTTTTTATTATGCTAAATTTTGTTTTTAAAACATGATTTTAAAAATTTTAAAAAGCTCAGTTTAGTTTTCAACAAAGGAAAAATTATAAAACTCCTAAAAAAACAAAAATTATTACATTTTTCAAAACTCTCTAAAATCAAAAAAAATTAGACCCCCTCGCTTTTTCATAAAATGGCAGGCAAATCCACCTCATGTTCCAAGGCGATCCAGCTTTGGGAAGAAAAGAACCAGCAAAACCCAACTGAGGCCGAAGTGATCAAACTGATCTTCCAAATCCCTCCAATCGAGAAAATGGACGCTCCAATCCTAAACACCCTGGTCAAATGTAAGCATCTATCCCTTTCCTCAAACTCTGTGGATAAAATGATCAATTTACCTAATCTGAGGAATTTGGAGATTCTCAGTCTTTCTCGAAATAACATCAAAAAGATATCAGGCCTCGAAGAAGTGGGTCAGACTTTGAGAGAACTTTGGCTTTCTTACAATCTGATAGAAAAATTGGATAATTTGCAACAATGTCAGAAGCTTACGACTTTGTATATTTCGAATAATAAGATCAAGAACTGGGAAGAGATCGACAAGTTGAAGGAATTGGCTGAAATTGGCAATGTGTTATTCGTGGGGAACCCGATTTACGATGGAGTGAATCGAGATGATGCCAAATATCTGGTGCTAAAAAGACTCCCTATGCTAAAAAACGTGGATGGGACGATCATTAATGAAACCATCAGAGAGAAAATCAGGGAAATGGAAGCCACTCAAGAATCACCGATCCTCACTAAAAAATAAGAAACCAGTTAAATAAAACAAAATTTCAAGTTAAATTTAAATTTCTTTCATTTTTTTAAACAATCCAGCAAAAACTCATGTTTTTTATGATATTCAACATTAATCACTTTGACTTCTGACGAAGGCCTTTTAACCTTTTCCATTGTTGGAGTTTCAAAGGATTTTGGCGAAAAAGAAGACTTTAAGGCATATCTTTCAGCTAATTTCTGTGATCGTTTTGAAATATAGGGACTTGATTTTTTGGTTTTTTCTGCTGATTCTTGTTTTTTTTTCTCCATTTTCTCTATATATCTCTTGATCAAACGATCCTCAACAGGCTCATTCTCTATGTTTTTCTAATAAAATTGTTGAAAATAAAAAAATGATAGTTTTTTAACTTTTTCCATCATTTTTTTGGATGATTTGTTAATTTTAGGATGCAAAGTCAAATCCTCGATTTCCTTTTCAAGCTTTGTAAATTGGCCTTTCGTGATATAATCGTTTTTTTCTGCGTACCACGTTTTTATTTTATTCCAAGTTTTTTCAATTTCTTCTTTTTTAATTGCCTCTCTGGTTTTCCTCTCGGAAAAAATCGAATTTTCTTTTTTGAAAGTGAGCTGATCATTGGTTTTTTCCTGTGATATTTCGACTAATCATACAAATTTTATTTTTTTATTTGATTTTTGAACAATTCTAAATTTTCTTTTTACAAAATAATTGAAAAAAAAAGTAATATTTTTTTTTTTTTAAAGTTAAAAAAATTACAAGATTCCTTCATTTTTTTCGTTTCGGTCAATTGATTCTTAATTTTCTCGAGGTTTTTTTTTTTTTTTTCCAAACATTCATCGATTCGAAGGTGCAGAGGCACATTGTTATTTTTAACTTCCGCCAATTTTCTTGAATTCTCTGAAATTTGTGGGGTCCAGGTTAGTTCCTGGATTTCTTTCTGGAAGAGTTGAAATTGCATTTCAGCTCTTTTGTTTTGTTGGAAACGGTTCAACTCATATAATCTTTTCACGGTGATATCATAACTATGGACTTTTTTTTGCTGTTTGGGGGTAATCAGTTATTCATTATTTTATGATTTTATTATTAAATTTATAATGTTACCTTATTTTTCTGGTGTTTCATGATCCTTTTAGTAAGTTCTTCATTTTGAGAGGCTAGTTCAGCGATTTCTCTTGCAATGTCTTTTAAATTATCTATAACGAGAGGCTAAATTATTTTTAAAAGTTATTGAGTATTTTCATAACAAAAGCATAAAAAAAAGTCTGACCTCTTCTACATAATCCTCTTGGTTGTTTTTCTGACGCAAGTATTCAGGCAAGTCGTCTTGTTCTTCTTCCTCATCAACGTCCAGGAATTGAGTCAATTTATTAATTGCTTTGCTTAACTCTTCCTTTGAAAGCAAGGTTTTATTTTCTTTTTCAGGTTCTGATGCCATTTTAAGACTTTTTTATATGTTTTATATTTTTTAATAAAATTTAAAGTTATAAAAAAACTGAATTTTGTAGGTTTGACTTTTTTTATCTAAATTAATATGGATGTGACCAAACAAAACGAAAAAAAAAATCATCATTAGCTATATTTATGCACAAAGAATTATTTCATTAAAAAAAAAATTATAGGAAAATTTTTCCAAAAAAAAAAAAATCATAAAAAATATTCCATTTAAAATAAATTTGCTATGATCTCCAAGCTCCTCCCCTTAATTCCCACCCTAAAACTTTCCTTCTTTCCCAAATCATCCTTTGCTCAAATCAAACGCAGGAAATATTCATCCTCCGCTCCGATTTATGAAGTGAAAGACGCCATCAAGTTTGCCCAAGTTCACGCAGTAGCCAATTTCAACGAAACCATAGATATTTCCATAATGTTTTTTATTCTTAAATTTTTCCTTAGCCTTAAAAAAATTTATAGTTTAAACGTAGATCCCAAAAGAGGGGATCAATTGGTCCGTGGTTCCTGTGTGATGCCAAGTGGGCTCGGTAAAAAGATTATAGTGGCAGTTCATTGCGAACCAAATCTTCATGAAAAAGTAAAGGCTGCAGGCGCTGACATCATAGTGAATTCAGAAATCAAGAACCAAGTAACGACTATAAAAAACTCGAGAAAGGACATCTTGATTATTAAAGCGTTTAAATCCACATTTAGATTAAAAAGACAATTATCAACTTCGATAAGTTGATCAGCACGCATGGATGCTTGAGTGAATTGAAAGCTTTTGCAAAGATTCTGGGTCCTAGAGGACTTATGCCCAATCTTAAATCTGGAACTGTGGTCGCTGAAACTGCTTTAGGTTAAAAAATAACCTATATTTGTTAAAAATTTCTTTTTTAGAGGAAACTGTAAAAAATGCAAAAATGGGATTCATAGATTTTAGGTTTCTTTTGTTATTTTTTAGAAAGAAATATTGAAAGTAAAAATTGTTAAATAAAGAGTTGATAGCGGAAGCAATTTGCATGCTCAGTTGGGGAAAAGCAATTTTGGTCAACAAGATTTGCTTAAAAATTTGAAGGCTCTCATGGAAGCCGTTTCAGAGAAAAAACCTGAAAAGTTGAAGGGGAAATATATTTTAGCTGCTTATTTGTCAAGCACAATGGGGCCGAGCTTCCGAGTTGACGCAGAATCACTTGATCCAAAAGCGAAAACGTATTGTCTTGGAAATATTTAAATTTTTTGAACGAATAGAAAAATTTACATAAAATCAACAAAATGCTTCTTTTTTAATTTTTACTCTCCAAATTAAAAATAAATTAATTTTTCTAATTATTTATATTAGAGAATTTTTAAAATTCCGGCTTTCTAAAAATCCGAATTTAATATTAAAAATTTGCTTTTTTTTCTTTAAAAATGAAAATTATAGAAAACCAAAAATTTAAAAAATCCATCAATAAAAAAAAAAAAAATTAAAATCATTAAAAAAAATTTTCTATGCAGTCAAATCCAGACCAACCTCTCACCGAAGAAGCCCTTCAGATTGAAGTAGATGGTCAAAAAGGCTTCGCAGTTCTCCCAAAAAGCGATTGTCCACATTGTTTGGATTCCATGGTTGATCATTTGGACTCATCATTCAGTTCTCTAAAAGAATTGTTGTTGACATCTCCCTGCAGAGAATGTGGAGACAATACTGAAAATTGGTTATGTTTGACATGTGAGAATTTGTTTTGCTCTAGATATGTGAATAAACATATGTCAGTTCATTATGAGGAAATGAAACATCCTGTGGCTTTTAGCTTAAGCGATGGTTCTTTTTGGTGTTATGAATGCAGTTCGTATATTATAAATAATCAGTTGAGTTATATGCAAAGTAAATTCTCGAACATTAAATTTCCAGAGAATTAGGATTTGTTGTTATATAAAAAATTGACCATTTTTTATTTTTATGGAAAAACTTAAAAAAAATTTGTCTTTTTGTTTTGAAAAAGTGAAAAACCAGAAACACAAAAAATAATTGTGAAAACAACTTAAAAAAAAATTTTTTTTTTTTTTTTTGAAAAAGGGAAAAACCAGAAACACAAAAATAATTGTGAAAACAAATAAATTGTTCCCCTCAAAAATTTTCTAAATCAATTTTTAAATTCATAATATTGGTTCATTGCTTTTTCTAAACTGCTATTTATTACCAAATTAAAAATTTTATTTTTCTTAATTTCCTTCCCACAAAAAAAATCTATAAGGCAAATTATTTCAAACACAAACCTAATTTTTTAAATCCTGTCCTTCCTCCCTTTTTTAAAAATGCATCCCAACTATGGTAATAATTATGAATATTATGACCAGCGCAAAAACATGGTAAATCCAATATACCCATCTCCGCCAATGAACGACTCTTATTATCAAAGACCTGCTCCTGTCCCTACCAATATATCATATAATGAGCAGCCCTACTATGAGATGAAATATAACCCTCAACCTTCCCATCCAGTTTATCCCTCTTATAATTCCAATCCCAACACTGGTAATGTAAATCCTCCACAAATGTCTTCTATGCCCCCTAACAATAATTATTCCTCCTATGGTAACATTCAATCGCAACCACCTGCCAGAGAAGACGTCTCCTTTTTTTTGGAGTCTTTTGAAAACTATTTCCAACAGCAAGGTACCACTTAAAATACACTAAAACTATAAAAATTTTAGGCCTTTTCAATAACCCCAACAATCAAAGAAATTCAAACCTTAACCAAAACCAACCGAATGACTTTAGCACCTATCCCAACAGTAATAATTCTGGTATGAATAATGTAAATTACCCACCTAATAACTTCGTTCCTAACCCCGCCCATAAACTTCCTCCAAACAACAATCCCTATTATAAATATCCTTCTTCCTACCCCCAACAGCAACAACAACAATACCCCCAAATCACAATCCAAGAAAAACCTATTCATACCATGCCCTCTTATCAAAACAACCCCAATCCAGCATCAGACCCTCGTGCCTACCAACAACAACCACATCCAACACCAAATAAAGAATATAGAAGACCAAATGAACCTAGGAAATTTGAAAGGAATAGAACATCTAGGCCTGAGTTTAGAGAGAAGTTTAAAAAAAAACATTTTAAGGTGAACAATCGAAGACGCTCATCATCAAAATCTTCTGATTCGCGTAGTTCCCGCTCACATAGCCGTAGCACGCACGTACGACGCAAACCATCGGAAAACATCAAAAAAAGCGTGGCGTTTAAAAAAATGTTGAAAGATAAAAATAATTGGGAGTGTCCAAATTGCAAGAATCTCAATTTCTCGAAAAGGATCCGTTGTAACCGCTGTCATAAAAACAAGCCATCTGGCTCGAACAAAGAGTTTGTCGACACCAGGAAGTTTGTAAAAAATCTGGGGGGCCCCCCTGGGTTGTTTCGAGAAGGAGATTGGGCATGTTCCAAATGTGATAATATCAATTTCGCGAAACGACAATGCTGTAATCGTTGTGGAAAAGAAAAAGACAGTACTGACACGGTCGGAGTAATAAGAGGCCTCAGTAGGAAAAAAGGTGAAAAAAGTGAAAAAAATGAGTCTGAGAAAAATCATAAAAGTTCAGAAGCTGAAGGTGGTGGGAGCAAAGAAAATGTAAAAAATAATAACAACACCCAAAGTATAGCCGGTGAGAAAAAAAACGAATGACCAAAAAAAAAAATTAACGAATTTATTAAGAATTACATTTAAGGAAAGAATGTTTAGTTAAGATGACTCTTTTCTTTTTTTAAATTTAAGGTACTTCATTTTTTCCTTTAAATTTCGTGAATTTTCATTCATATCCAACAAAATTTATCTCTGTTCTTTTTCGATCTCATATCCAAAAGCTGCTCCTTGGTCAATTGGCCGGGTAACTCCTCGGAGATTTTTCTATACCCCCACATCCCCTTTTTTTCACGAAACTCCAGCACGCTTTTGTCTTCTTTTTTTATTTTTTTTGACATGTCATTTAGCTTTATTTGATATTTCTCTTCCAAAGTCATTTCTTTGTCCTTAAGTTCGTTTTGTTTTCTCAATTCAAATTGCGAAAAACTCACCAAATCAATAGTGAAGGGCTCATCGATTCCTGCTGACTGATCACTTAAAATAGCAGTGATTTTGCGCTTTTCTTTCAAAAGAGTTGTGGGGTTCGTCACTATTAGTTCATCTCCTAATTTCAATTCAGACCGAAAAGCTGTGCTTTTGCCATGGACGGATTTGCCAGAGGTCAAAATCCTACCTGTGGCTTGTTGAGGTTTGTATTCTATTAGTTGCTTTTTGGGAGAGGGGTTGGAAGTTTCTCCAATTGGCAGATCTTCTTCAGAATTTTTTTCGATGTGTTTCTTGATTTTGGTTTCATTTTGTTGAAGTTTCGTTTGGAAGGCGCCTTTAAAGCGCAACTTGCCATTCACAAAATTTGACATTTTTTGGGTTCTTTTTAAAATTTTGAGGCTTCTATTTCTAATATATTAATTAATTTGATTTAAATAGAGCTTTCTTTGTAATTATTTTATTTGGTCGTTTTGGCAAAACAACTTAAATAGAAAAGGGTGGGGGGTTTTAAATAAAAGAAAATTTAAGTTGTTTATATTTTAAGTTTTTTTTTAATTTCCTCATTGTTTGAACAGCTAAAATCAAGAGGATCATATTCAATATTATCAACATTTTTCTTGTCGGTTTTTTCTTTCTCCTGTTTTTGAGTTTTTTGGAATGTTTCTGGATTTGTGCGCTTTAAATATTCTTGAACTTGACTTTGTGGAATTTTCTGTTAATTATTATGATAAAATAAAAAAAAATGGTTTTCTCTAAAAACTTGCGGCAAATTTGGTTTGGCTTTGTTTTTTTCCACACTGAATAATTTTTGAATCCTTTTCGAATTTTTGTTGTCTTGTTCAGTCATGAATATTCCATTTTTGTTTTTTTTTGCTTGTATTTTCTGAATTAATTTTTCCCCTTTTGTCAAAATGCGTGGTTTTTCTTTAGTGATTGTGAATGAGGGAGAACAGTATTTTTTTTTATTGGAGTCAATTTCTTTATCCAGCTCACTTATGATGTTATTGCAAACGTCATTTATTCGCATTTTTTTTCTAATCTTTTTATTTTCATCAGAAATTAGTTGATTTAACATTTTTTTTGTCTTGAAAGTTTTTTTTTTTTATAAAAATGTCAATAAATTTATTAAAATGTATGAAATATAAATTTATCTTTCAAAAAAATTTTTTTTTTAAATTTTTGTTATGTTTTGAAAGTTTTTTTTTTTTTGAAAATTTTGTTTGACTTATTAAATTTTAATTTCTCAAAAATTTTTTAGAGGATTTTTTTTTTATTCTTTCGAAACAATAAAAATAATATTAAAAATAACAAAAACTTTCACCTTCCAAGCAAAAATTTTGAATCAACATGGTAATTTATCTTTTTAATCAATATTTTATTTCAACTTCCTTTCAGTATGTTCCTTGTAACCACGCATATTCACCTCCAGGCTACTTCCAGCCCAACTCAAAAAGCAACATTCCAAATAGTAAAATCTTGAGTTTTTAAAATTTTATCTCATTTTAGCCTTTAAAATTCCAACAAGATTGCCAGATTCAGACTTGCCAATCGAAGAATGGACAAAATTAAAACAAATTTCAGAAAAATTGAGTTCCAAAATCTCGAGTTTAAACCAAAAGTTGGATTCCAGGTTGGAATCCAGCTATTTAATAACAAATCATCATCAAATGACCTCCCCTAAACAAGTCAACGAGAGTCGCTTGGAAAGGGAAAATATTTTCAAAACTGACACTCAAATAAAAACCATAAAAAAACAACAAGTGGCCTCTAATTGCCATTCACATTCCCCGTTCAAAGAAACCATAATCACCCTACCCAAAGAAATCAACCCGAAAATAAAACAACAAATTATTGAGAGGGAAAAAAAAATCTTCATAAGAAAAAATGTCTGCAATGAATTTTCGAACCAAATTGAATTTATGAACAGAACTGAATTTTTGAGCAAAAATGATGTGATGAACCAAAATGACCTTCTGAAAAATGAATTTTCCAAGAAAAAATCAGAATTTTCTGAAACTAATGCTAGGGACAATCATCAAAATTGTGAAAAATCTCAAAATAATGAAAAAAATCTTCTTGATGAAGAAAATTGTGAAATATTAAGGAAAATCAAGGCAATAAAGGAAATTTTGGGTGTTGATTTAAAGGAAAATATTGAGAAATTTTACTCTTTAACGCAAAAAGTACACGAAAAAAAAGGCAAAACATCGAAAAATAAAACTTATCGGAAGGAAAAAAGCGTCAATAATGATAAAAGCCCTCAAATCAATGTGTTTCAAGTCCCGACAATACCCATTGAAGATTTCATGGATGAAACTGAAATAACTATAAAGCAAATGAAACAGGATGTCACCGAAGAACTCCAGAGTTTGTATGGCAAAGTTGCGAAGATAGTCATTTAATTTAAACTATATATATATAATTCAAGGAAATAATAACTAAACGATAATAAATTTTTCAAGTTCTTTGAATTTGTTGGAAATTTTTCTTAAAATTAAAGGGATTTTTTAATATAGAATGCCCACCAAAAACATTTCCATAGAAATTTTTGACTAAAAAAAATAAAAAATGTCAACAAAAAAATTGACTAACCCCTATGCAAAACTAATCGGAGAATATAAATATTTCCTCAACCAGCGTCTGGGTCGTGGTACTTTTGGTGAAGTTTTTTTAGGATGTCTCCCTGGGAAAATACCTGAACTCGCTATCAAAATAATTCCCTTGAAGCCCTCCGAATTAGACCACTTAAAAAAATGTCTGGAAAGGGAAGAAAAAATTCTTCTCCAAATCAACCACCCCAACATCGTGAAACTACATAAAACATTTATATTAGAGGCAAACATCTATATGATTTATGAACGATGCGAGAAGGATCTTACGGAATATTGCAACAATAAAAATATATCTGAGGATGAGACGATCAATTTTATGAAGCAGATTTGTGAGGGATATCATGAACTTCAGCGCAACGGCATCATGCATCGAGATTTGAAGCCTGCCAATCTCCTCCTTCAAAATGGATTTTTGAAACTCGCTGATTTCGGCTCAGCAAAACATTTCAGCATTAAAGTTGATAAAAGTCCATGGAACACTCCGGCAGTGGGAACACCAGCATATTCTAGTCCAGAAATGTTCATGGATCCAAATTATGATGACAAATGTGATGTTTGGTCATTGGGGATCATTTTATATGAGATGTTATATGGAAAAACTCCTTGGGAATGCTTGAATCTTTTTGGTTATTTCACTAAAGTGCTGAAAACAGAAAAATTGCAATTCCCAAAAGAGCCCAAAAGAAGCATCAAAATAAAAAAACTAATTAGCCAAATGCTGGTCTATGACCCTAAATTGAGAATTGGATGGGAAGAAGTTTTTGAAGAAGTTGCGAGCTTTGAAGAAATTGAAAAAATATGGGTTAAGAGGAAAGTTCAGATAGTGGAAAAGAAACAGCAGATGCAAAAGTTTCAAGAAGTTAAAAAAACAACCATTTATGAGGAGGAAAAACTACAGGAATCAGAAGAAAACATAAAAAAGAAACTATCAAAGAAATTAGAAAATTTAGATTTAGAAGATGAACAAATTTTGGAAATAGCCCAAAAGAAAAGAAAGAAGGAAAATGAAAAAGCAGAATTGATGTTGTTTTATAGAAATCTCGCTTTCTTTTTCCAAAAGTGCTCATCATTATTAGCTCTAAGCAAGGACCTCATCGAAATAAATAAAAAAATTTTCTATCTGCTGAGCAACTATCTTAAAAAATTTCATTACGATCTATTAATCAAAATCAGAGAACAAAGTTCTAATACAATGAATGAACAAAATATTAAAAACAACAAAAAAATAGCTCAAAATGACTATAAAGATTTCGATGATGAATTAAATTATGATTTTGAAGAATTCAAAAACACTTTAAGAGGATGGCTTAAAAACAATGTTACAGATTGTTTAACGAAAGAAAATTTGGAAGAAAATCTTTTTAGTCTTGATCTTTTTAAGTTCCTGCTTTTTTTGTTTGTTTTTCTTGGAGCGGATTCGCCGAAGCGGATTTTTGCAGGAAATGCCGACCTTTCAACTTTCATCGATAAAATTGAAAAAATGAAAAAAAGGAAAATGATATTGGAAATCAATAACACACTAAGAAGATTATAGCAAAATTTTCTTGAAAATTATTCTTTATTGTAAAACTTAACTTAAAATATTCAAAATATGATTTTTTCAAATGCAATTCTTTAAAAATAAATAATTACTAAATGAAATTTTTATTTCATTGAAGTTTATTTAGATTTTATTTATTATTAAATAATTTGAAAAATATTTTTGTTGTGTTTTAAAAATAGAAATTGGAATTAAAAATATGTATTATTTTTCCAAAATTTAAAAATTTTTGTTTGAATTTTGAAAAAAATTAATTATTTTAGTTTTTTGATGTTTTTATCTGAAACATTTGAATAAATTTGAATTTTGATTGGAATGAGCAGCGATTTATACAAAATATACGAAGGTGAGTTTCTGATATCTTTGAAAGAAATTGATGAACTCCTCATAAACATTCAAACCAACCCTCAAAAATGTATATCACAACAAAAAATTTCTAAAAATTCATTTTTATAAAAAGATAATGCTCCCATTATGGATGAAAAAGTCAAATATGCTGAAAAACAAGTATATTTATCAGCTTTCTTTATCATTTAAGTCATTGCCTTATTTCTTAGTTGAAATTAATGATAACCGAGGTCAATGGGATTAATATTTCGGAGGCTCGATTAAAACTCGAATTGCAAATCAAAGTAAAAATAAAGAAAAAATTTTTGTTTGGAATTGGAAAAAACAATAGTTGGACAGATACAAGGCTAATTTAAAGGAAACCTTAGAAAAACTGAAGGCATTCCTCGCCAATAAAGAAAATTTGATAAATTACAACGAAAATGTTCTTTTATTTTTTTATGAGGGTTGTTTTTAATAAATATATATATATTTGAAGAATCAAAATGATCTAAGTAATGACCGATTGTTGAAAAATACAAAAATTTTATCTGACGGAGTTGAGAACCTGCGTTACGCCAAAAAAACTGCCCTTGAAGCTGATAGCATCGGTATAAATATCAATTTGAATCTCAAGAATCAATCAGAAACCATGGAAAAGAATGTGACTAAAGTATAATTTACCCATCGTAAATGTTATTTAAAACGATTGGTTTTTAGCTTAAAGACACACATGAAAACCTGAATTTTTCCAATAAACTCATAAATGAAATGAATCGGAGGAGAATCACTAATAAATTAATATTGTGTTGCATTGGTGTTGTAGTATTGATAGGGCTGGCCTTTGTTATTTATTATGAAGTAGAAGAAGATTAAAATTTTGTTTATCATTATTTTTTTTTAAAAACATACAAAGTTTTTTTTAAATTTTACAATATGCATTACAAATTTTTATTCTAAAAAATAATTGTTAATGCTCAACCCCAAAGGCAATGAAACCTTCATCTCAAAAAGACCAAGGACAGCTCAGAATGCTTCTTATCGTCTCATCAAATCCCTGATAAAGGCCGAGGATGATGAAGCTATTCAGGAGTCTATCGAGGATATGAATACTGTATATTTGCGAGAATTCGAAAACCAGGAAAAAAATGTAACTTCGGCTTTATATATTTGCAAAAAGACCTCATTGGAAGCTTTGAAAAATTATTATGACCCATATCCTTTACTTTTCTTTCGAAAGAAGAGCCTCTTTATGAAATAGTTTTTTTTTCTCTAAAATTCTGAATTTTTCATAATATAAATTTTAGTTCATTTACGGCATTCTGCTTTTGGATCATAAATTCTCGATATTTTGAAAAGACTTGCTTTTTAATAATTTTCTGGAACACCATCATGTTGATCCTTGACGATCCCAGTTCTGTAGTTGATTATGGAAATCAATTTGAGCCCTATTTTCTAATGTTTTACGTGTTGGAAATGTGCCTAAAAATCTTCGGTCTCGGCTTAATTTCAACCAAAACTGCCTATCTTCGTAATGGATGGAACATTCTTGACGTTTGCATCATACTTCCTGGGGTGGTGAATTTATATTACTCTTCAAACACTGATGTAAAATTTTCAGCTTTGCGGATTTTTCGAGTCTTGCGGCCTTTGAAAACAATTTCTGCATTGAAAAATCTCAAAAAAATAATATCTACATTGTTGACGGCCTTTCCGATGATCATGAATGAAATTTTGATCGTTATGTTTTGGTTGATGATGAATGCGATAGTGGGGGTTCAATTGTTGGCAGGTGTGTTAAAGAAAAGATGCTTTGATAAGACTACTGGTTTAATGATCACACAGATGTATGATAACTCATATAACGGGATCCTATGCGGATATGATTCATGTCCTGATGATAAGTATATATGTGGCAAAATGATGGATAACCCTAATTTTAATATCACCAATTTTGATAGTTTTTTATGGTCACTTTTGATGATGTTCCAAGGGATCACATTGGAAAATTGGTCCGTTAATATGTACTATTGTGTCATGACTTTCAGCTATTATATAGTGGTTTTTTTCATCTCATTGGCATTTGTTGGATCATACATTTTAATGAATATTTTGGTGTCGATTATTATAAAAGCATATAAGGAAGTGGAGGAAAAAGTGGGAAAAGGGAGTAAAAAAGAGGAAAATGAGCAAATTTCATTGAATGAAATGAAAACCTTGAAAATTTATGATCAGGAAAATTACAAGAGAATCAGTTTGCAAGAAGTGAGCAAAAATAACATAAGCCCATTGATAAAGATTGAAGAAAAAACAGGATTTTTGAAAAATTTCAAAAAAAAAATCTTGGGATTCTTTTTAGTGAAAATCCCAGGCTTAATGAAGAAAAATAAGGCAAATTCAAAAGAATTGAAGAAACTAGAAAAATCGAGAAAAAGCATCCTCATCAATCAAATTCAAAGACTAATGGACACAAAACAAACGATGTTTGAGAAAAATCTTATAAAAAATAGCGGGCGGTCAAATTTTTTGAAAAACGTCCAACAGCCCAGTTTTTTGGGAAAAAGAAAAGAAAAACTGAATTCTGAATTGTCAAATAACCTTCAACTTTTCGAAAAAGTTAAAATCAACAGTTATGATGAACTCAGTGTCATCAAAGAAAATAATAAAGATGTCCAATTTTATGATAAAAGTGATGATCTTTTGCTTGAAAACACCAATAAACCGCTCATGAAACCTGAGGAAAGAAATGTCAAATCAAAAAAAATCCATAACAGAGTAAAAATTCTTCCTAATCCTGAGGAAAAAAATCAGATTAGTATCAATACGTCGCCCAAATTGTACCCCAACATCATTTTGAACAGTAGCTTAACTGAAGGTGAACATTCTGTGAAGAAAAAGTTCAAAATCACGAAAATCCTGAGTCAAATGTTGGATTATAAATTGATGGTCGACCATAATCAACGTTATGAATCCACAAGCAATGAAGATATCATGCCTGATATAAAAGCACGCGTTATGTCGAGGGAAAACAAAAAATTATTTGAAGAAATGAAAAAGGCTCATAAAAAAATTGAATATATTTTGTACAAAATTCCTTCAAAATATTTGAAGATCCGGAAAAAATGTTCAAAGGGAGGATTTAAGTTGGCGATGAAGAGAAAATTTATCTTTTTAATGAAAAATATAGATTTTTCGGATGATTTTGGTAAAGGAGAGAGTTCTGGATGTCTTTCTCCTTCTAAACAGAAGAAAGGCAAAACTGAACTACGGTTAAATAGCTATCGGGTGAGTTATGATTATATTAGTTTTAAATTAAACGAAGCGATACAAAAAGACAACGCTGAGGAAGAAAAAAAGTTTTGCAACGAGCAGGATTTCTATGAAATCAATGTAATTTTTTATTGTGAAATTTTTTTCTCCAAGATTTTTTGGAAAATAGTTTTTGCTATGTCCTAATTTTTTCTTGTTTGAATTTAGAGAAGAACTTCATAAAATTTTATAATTAGAAAAGTGATTTCTACAACCGAAAAATTTGCAGTACTTTCCAAGATTTTGACTTGAAATGGTCAGGTGAAGAAGTATGTGATTTTTCCCAAAACTCCAAATATTTTTTGCCTTTGCTCAGAATCAACAAGATTTTATTCGCTCTCAACCCTCAAAATCAAGACAATTACATTTGGGTGTCAGGATTTTCAGGCAAAGTAATGTTTTTTTAAACTTATTAAATCTGGATTACCAAATAAAAATTTTTAGTTTAAAATTCTTATGAAAAAGTTCAAAAAAATTGTTCTTAGCAAACAATCCGAATATTTATTTCTTTTAGCAATCCTTTTAAACACTGTGCTATTATGCGTGAACAGCTTTCTAACTCTTCAGCAGCAATTAGATCTCGTAAAAAAATGCAATGACATAATAACTTATTTATTTCTGGTGGAAATGATTTTAAAGATTTTTGCTTTGGGTCCTGCACGTAAAAATTAATTAAAATTAAAAGAATCATTAATTTTAGAGTATATTCGCATGAAATTAAATTTGTTCGATGCCTTCGTGGTTATTATTTCAATCATTGACCTGATTATCAATCAAATCAATGCCTCGATCACTGTCTTTAGAACGATCAGAATCCTTCGAGTAGCCAGAGTCTTAAGGTTTTTGACGTATATTAAAACCATTCAAAGAGTTATTGGCAAACAATTTACATCATTCATATACATTTGCTTACTTCTGATAATTTTGATGATAATTTATTCATTGATGGGAGTTCAAATGTATTTCGAAAAATTACCAAGCCAATTGGGTTTCCGTCAAAATTTTGACAGTTTTTTCTTTGCTTTTCTGTCAGTATTTCAATTGATATCAATTGAAAACTGGAATGACATTGAGACACTATTGTTGAATTGTGAAGGGGTGGATATTTTGATATCTCTTCTCTACATGTTGACCTTGATTTTTCTTGGAAATTATGTGTTTTTGAACCTATTTCTAGGAGTTTTGCTCCATGGATTCACAACGGTGAATTTGGAGGATAAGCAGGATCAAATGTTTGATGAAATAAACGGGAATTTTGATGATTCGAAAGAAATTTCCATGAAGAAAGAAAAGCATGAAATTTTTCAGATTATGATGTTTGAAACAGAAAATCTCGATAAGCAAAATCTAAAGAAAAGAAAAGTAAATTTTCTTTATGAGGGGATCGATTGTAAGGAGTCTCTCTGGGTCTTTACTAAGACGAATTTCTTCAGAAGACAGGCATACTACATGGTCAAATCCAACGCATTTGAAAATTTGCTTCTTTTTGTCATTTTTTTAAGCAGCCTCAAATTGGCCATTGATACATATTTGAACCCAGACAATCTAACTGAACAGAACATTGCGAATTATATTGACATTGGATTTAATAGTCTTTTTTTTTTGGAAGCATTGATGAAGATTATTTCATATGGGATGTTCATGGACCGAGGGTCATATTTGAGAGATACTTGGAATCAATTAGATTTCAGCATCGTTCTCATATCAGTAATTGATATGTTCATGACCTCAATTAATCTACCATATGTGAAGGTTTTATAGAATTTATTTTTTAAGAATGGATGATTTTTATAATTCTTTAAGATTTTTAGATTGTTCAGAACTTTGCGATCTTTACGGATTATCTCACATAACCCAAATATAAAAATTATAGTGGTGGCGTTGCTTCAATCTTTAGGACCCTTGCTTAATGTTTTCGCCTTTGTTTGCTTGATCTTCTTGATTTTTGCTATTATGGGAATGAGTTTATTGGAAGACAAGCTGGGATATTGTGGCAGCTTAACGAATTACTATGGAGTTAATTATAGTGAAGTTTTTTCATTAAATTAAAAACCTCTTATATTCTTCACTATATTAAAGTGTATGTTAAACAATCAGACGTGGATGATACAAAGCGCCAACTTTGACAACATTTTTTATTCAATGATCACGATTTTTATCATAAGCACTCAAGAAAATTGGCCAACTATTATGTATTACTCCATGGATGCTAACACTCAAGATCAGGCAAATTTTTTATATTATTTTTTGAATTATTTATTTTTTAAATGTAACATTTTAAAATTATATTTTCTAGGGTCCGTCTTTTAACATTAATCAAAACATTGCTTTTTTCTATGTGATTTCCTTATCCATTCTAAATTTTTTCCTTATTAACCTGTTTGTCGGTGTTCTTTGTGATCATTTTATCAAAGCACGTGATAACAACAGTCCTGAAAAAATTTTCTTTATTTCCGAGGAACAGCAAAAATGGATCCAATACCAACAAATACTCATGAAAATCAAACCTTTACGGGAGTCCTTGACCCCAACAAACAGAATTCGCTTAAGTGTTCATAAAATTATTTTTTCAAGTTATTTTGACAGTTTTTTGGTGGTGTGCATTTTTTGCAATATTGTGATACTTTCTTTAAATTATGAAGGCTCATCTCAAAATTATGATTCAACATTGGAAGATATTAACTATTTATTTACTTCGATCTTCATTTTGGAATTTGCCTTGAAGATTGTGGCGTTGGGACCAAAAATATATTTAGATTCTAATTGGAATAGGTTGGATTTATTTATTGTGGTGAGCTCCATTATTGAAATTTTTGTGAGCTTTGTTTTCAATACTTCACATAGCTTTCTAAGAATAGGCCCCCAAATTATAAGAATTTTTCGAGTCTTGAGAGTTACCAGGATGTTCAAATTGATAAAAAAATTCAAAGGCTTACAAAAATTAATAGAAGCTTTGATTTTGGTTATGCCTTCAATTTTGAATGTGGGCACATTGTATTTGCTGATTTTTTTCATATATGCGATCATTGGCGTGTTTTTGTATAAGGATGTTACAACAGGGATAGTAGTTGATGAATATAATAATTTCGAAAATGTGTTTTTTTCGATTGTCACTCTGTTCCGTATGGTCACAGGAGAAAATTGGTGGATCATCATGTTTGATTGCTATCATTTGCCTCCTGATTGCATTGAAAATGTGAATTGTGGAAACGGTAA
>Ga0302186_10001355_pt1 | contig 20365 bp, 7 predicted proteins | sample II_Bog_E1_2_FD_198782 | JGI IMG/M metagenome (GOLD analysis project Ga0302186, IMG submission 198782) | Peat permafrost microbial communities from Stordalen Mire near Abisko, Sweden - II_Bog_E1_1 | ecosystem: Environmental > Terrestrial > Soil > Wetlands > Peat | place: Sweden: Abisko, Stordalen...
CTATTGAGAATATTCTTGTTTTTTTTTGTAAAAAAAAACTTTTCGTTTTTTAAATAAAATAATTACATATGAAGGATATATTAAATATATATTAAAAAACAAAATATAAAATCTATCAGCTCGGCATAGTTATTTTAATTCGAAAATGTTTTAATATATTTTTTTGAAGTGTTGTTTAAAGAAAATAAAGAAAATTCATTTGTCTCCTTCTGGATCTTTTTGCTAAATTTAAAATTAGAGAAGCAATCATTCATCACAATGTTTTATGATTCCAAATTGAAAAATTAATTAATCCTTTACTATCAGCAATCACTATCATGTAGTATCAATTTTATCAATATCATAAACTACATTCCAATCTCCCACAATTATATAATTTTACACCCTACCCAGTTTACCGTTTGAATATCCTTCTCAATCCACTATAGGCAATCCCCATCATTTTTTCGACATTACTTCTGGTTCACATACAACACCACCATTAAGATACTATGATAATACAATTGATCTCCTTTCTAACCAACCGAACTTACTTCGATTAACTCATATATTACTCTTAACTCATCCTTCCCTATGTCCTCCTACTCCTACATATGCCTAATAAACATTAAACATGAAATCCTCATCTTTTAAAATTTTCCATTCGATTTTGTAATTTCCTGCAATCAACAATCAACAATTTAAGATTTTTGATTACATTTACTTTATTAATGTGAGATAATTATATTGATTCGATGATATGTAATTAATCAAATTTTTTAGGGATATGTTGAGCCCAAGTGTATTAATTAAACTACTTATTTAAGCCTATTTTATAATTTAATTCAATAATTTAAAAATATTGTCCTTTCTTTCCCCCATTAATTATTTTACATATATTAATATCACCCTCTACTTAACATAAATCCACTTTAACATAAATAATATTTCTAAAGTGACTCTGATAAGTTGGCTATTTACTCTCAGTTGATATTATTGTATAAAAATTGTTTAGACCTGAGCTTCCCAAAACAAAAGGAATTAAAATCATCTAACATATATAATAATCTTGATGCAATGATCGGACAACGCAAAATTCGCAGGAAATTGTTAGGTTGTAAAGCATATATTATTTATCAATAGCTTATTAATATTGGTTTTATTATATATATCGCAAAATAATGATGGAGACAGAATTTACCACTTATTTCAACGAAGGTCAAGCTCTTTTTAACTCTGGCAATTTGAAATCAGCTATTAAATTCTTTACCAAAGCTAAAGAACTTAATCCAGATCATTTTTAAACTCATTATTTATTAGCAATCTCTCTGTGTGGGATCAAAGATATAAAGTTTGCCATTTAAAACTTAGATTAATCACTCTTGAATATTAACAATATAAACTCGGCCATTCAATAGTTTACGAAAGCAAAATAATTAAATTAAAAGCACATCCTCAATCATTATTATTTAGGAAATGTATTTATGGCAATAAATAATATCTAATCTGCCTTTTAAGAAATGGAAATAGCCTACAAACTCGATTAAAGCAATCCTAAAATTTGGTATTCATTTGCAAGATTGCATTAAGCAAAAGGTAACATATATAATGCAATATAATTTTATCGAAAATTTTAAGATAGGACTCCATAAAATTCAGAAGCAATATTAGCTATTGGATAAAATCTTGTAAAATTAGGTCAAAAATAAAAAGTTAAATAACACTACAAAAAGCACTTGAAGAAGTTTTAGCAGCCAGTCAAGCCTTATGCTTGTCTTGGGTTATTGGCTAATAGATATCCAGATCTCAAATAAGAATGTGACAATATTTTGAAAGAACACTAATTGGATAAATCAGATGATCTTGCCATCATCTGTAATTTGGCACTTTACTATCAAGTTGCCAATGATTTCGAAAATACTGAAAAATATTTTCTTAAATCTATCAAAATTTATGATAGAAGTTCATAAAAACATAAAGAATTGATAAAAAAATTAGTATTTGTATTTGATTATCGCTACCAATATTTTAAAAAGATTCTACCAGAATTAATCAATAAATCTTTGATTTTTATGGGACTTTTAAAAAATATATTTAAAATTCAGAGTAAGTCAATCAACAATTTCTATTAATCTTAAAGAACTAGGAGAAAAAAGGAACAAAGAGATAATAATTTTTGCTGAGTATATTCTAAAAAGAACTCACATATTTCTCCCCTTAAGCTCAAACTATTTTGGCCAATTTTCTACTTTGCGAAATGTCTAAGATAGATTTCTCTTCATCAATTGAAAACTATATTCAGCTTAACAATATACATCCAAAAGCAGTGTAAGTCTTATAGTTTTAACAAGCAATATAGAAGAACAGACTTCAATAATTAACTATCATTCACAATACTGCGATCCGAGTGCAGTAATTCATCAGGAATAAAAAAATTCCTATCTACACAATAAATGATAAGGTAGCCAAAATGACCAGCTCGTTTGAACAAATTTACAGTGTTTCAAAGCAGATTGAAGATGCAAAATTATTATGTGAAAATTATTTTTAAGACAAATCAGATTTAGAAGTAATCCTCTCATATATAATTTAAGACAAAGCAATAATTGCAAATCAAGTTAAGTGGAAAAATATTCCTACCAAATCGGACTGTTTCTATCAAGTTTATGAGTTCATTGTTAATCAGTAGTTATCAATCAACAATCAAATCAACAAATTAACAAAAGCAATAGCAAAAAAAAGCTATTCCAAAATGTCTAATCTTATGACAAACTTAAATTATTATCTATTAGTAACTTTTCCAGTTAACGAGCTGATTAAATAGGTTTATAAACGCATTGCCCATCACTCACCTATTTGAAAATGAAGAAGGCCCAAAAGAATTGGCAAACATTTTGAATGAATTAGGAAAATAAGGTAAAAACTATAATTTTGAGTTGTTAAAAGAAAAACTTTAATTTTTTTTAATTTCTTTAACTTCAAATAAAACTTAATGGATGACTTAAGAGCAAACAATTAAAATTAAAAATGTGTTATTGCAAAGATAGTATTTTGCTTAAGATATGATAAAATGGAAAAAAAGATACCAATCTGAAGTGGATAAATAATAGTACAAATAAATGAAATCAATTGATATTAATTAAGTGTTTTAAGCGCAATCAGTGTCAAAGTAATTAAATAAGCTGAAGAGGACAGCTTCCGAAGATGATATAAAAATTCCTAACAATTAAAAATCTATCATCGAATTCCAATAATCATAAAAAAATGTTTTAAATCATTAATAGCCTTTATAACATTAATCTTCGAGTATTGTGTCGTAAAATATTTTTAAAGTTAATCGAATAAAATAATCTATTTCAACTCCATCAAATTTAATCCATTCTATACCTATGACATATACTAACTTAAATTTATCATTTGATCGCGGAAATACTAGAAAATGCTATTAAAACTTCAAATCTCTTTGTTTCAATCAAACTTTGTATATTCACCAATACTTGGGATAAGTAAATGCTAACTATATTTGGAGAAAGCCCATCTAAAAATTATCTATCCTGCAAAATAAAAATAAATATCATTAATAATATCCTGTTTCATTTAAGTATAAGGTTATTCCTGTCGATAAAATTCTTACTCAAAACTATCGACTTTAGGGTGATGAAAGAGAAGTCCGAATTTTATGGGGACTTACTCGAGCACATTTGTTTTCTTTTATCAAAGGCGTGGCTGGAAGCATTGCAGAACTTAATAAATATGGAATTTATCATAAAAGCATCGGCTTTAAGAGGTTTAAAAAAATAGGATTAAAGTTTAAGCTAATGTTTGAATTAGATCACTTAGACGACATTCTCTTTGTGTCCCGAGATTAGGAAGAAGTATAAAATATTAATAGTAATAACAATAGAATTACGGCCGTAATAGAACCCGGATAACTAGAAAAGAAATTAGCTTAAAATATCTATCAAATTCTGTTCTTTTATTTTACTTATGATTTCAATAGAATTCGCGAATGGTAGGATAGTTATGATAGCAAAAGCTAAACAGTCAAATCGACAACATTCAGTGAGCGTCCCCAAGATGAAGAAATTCCAAGATATATTCTCGGCGAAGCTAATAACTTAATTGTAAAATAATTTATTTAAATTAGAACACCCAAAAAAATGAAATAAATTTAAACTAAAATCAAAGAAGGCATGTAGTTTTTGAAAAAAAATTCTAAAAAGATACATTTGCAACAATTTAAAAATATATTGGAAAAATTATTAAAAAATAAAGTGAGTTGTAATTAACTTAATGCTATTAAAATTACCAAAATAGAAAAGGAAGAAATCCTTCTTAACTTTAGCCATCTATACAAGGATAAAATATCTTATTAACAGTTTATTGACAATTTGGATAAAATTGAAAAGAAATAAATGCTGCATCTGGAATCAATAGAGGAGGAAAAAGAGTTTTAATAGGAAAGCGATCAGTAATAGCAAGAACTATCAGTATGCATGGTAAAGGATGATTGGAGAATTATCTGCAAGATAAGATAGATTTTAATTCAGTTTAGCTCCTACTAAAACTCATAATGCAATCAATAATTGAAAATTTTATCTGAATTACAAGCTTAAAAGGTAATTTATTGCAAATTATTAATTAAGTCCTCCCTCGCTAATATGTAACATTTTGTACATTGTTAATTCGATGGCGACAGCAATTCAATAATTGGATTATTTCCCTCCGATTGTTTCAGAGTTAAGAAAGCAGAAGATTTGGTGAAATTCAAGAGTAAGCGCATTATTTATGAGTCCATTATCCGTTTAGCCATGTTTATCGTGCAACTATAATAAAATGGATTTTATAGTTGCTGTCTTGACTTTGATTGTATCCTCATAAAATAAGAGAAGATATTAAAATTTGTAAATCTTCAGAACATTTTTAAGATGAAAGAAGTTGACTTTCCTCTTCATGCAAAGGAAAGCAAAGCAATAGAGTTACAACTTATAGAAAAAACCGATAATATGCTCAGCGATTTATTAAACGCTGCAAAACCATTATTAAATGAAAATATTCACTGCGAGGCAGCAAGAGTAGCTGTTAACTAACTGAAGAGAATCATACCGAACTTGAGTGACTCAAATATTCGAAAAATGATTAATAAGATGAGTGAAGATTGCGATATGAGTAGCATTCGAATCTATATCAGAAAATTCATGAGAACAAGTCATCTTACTCAATTCTGCTAATTAGTGGCAGATCTGCTAAGGTTATAATAAAATTATGCTGATTTTCGAGAATAAAGCTAAAAGTTAAGCAAGAGTGAAAGAGACGAAATCAAAATTACCTCTAATAATTGACCGACCAGCACAAAAATCTAAAGAATAAGAAGATTGAATATGAAAAGATCAAAAGATTGTTCAAATTATCAATTGCTTAAAATTAATATGAGGAATTGGTTTGATCAATTAAGGAATGATTCATAAGACAGAATATTATTAAATATATATTTTTTTTTCTGCTGAGCATAAAAAGATATTACAAATGCTTTAGAAGGAATAAATTTAATAATCTTAATTGTAAAATAATGTAATTTTGATTGGTTTTGATTGTAAACTTCGAGAGATTTTATCAAGTAATATTTACTTTTCGATATAACTTGCAAATGTTATATTTATTTTCACATAAATTACATATCAAGGTGATCGTTAAAAAACATAATCATTTTCATTAACTTGTGGATGAACTTTATGATTATCACATTGGTTTGAGGTTTTAGATATGGAAACGTTTTTAGTAAATCTTATCTAATCACTAAAAAATATCCTTTAGTGGCATTTCTTATATTTGCGCATTTGCTAGAATGTTTAGTTCATATCTGGAATATACTCAACAAATAAATAATCATAAATGATTGATTCTTTTCCTTGTCAACATAAATTATGTTTCTAACGATGTACGAACTCACAGAAACACCCTCATGACAGTTTTCAGCTTAGTAAAAATGATAAACTGTTGCTATATGTTCCTGACTATTAAAAAAGAGCACCAAAGTGTCTTTCTAAAAAGATGCCTCAATGATTAAAAACATATTTTTAAAAGAAGTTTAATTCTCTAATTTGTGAAAATTAGTCTTTCAACCAGGAGTTCAATCAACTAATTTATGGAAACGGTCTATCTTCAGTGAAATGAAGATCATTTTTATTGTCTGTAAACTTGATATTAGCTTCAAAATAAAATAATAAAATTTAGAGAAAATTTCGAGAATTTTTTTTATTAAGAATATGGAATTTCAAATTTAGATAAATATAATTGTCTCACAATAAAAAATGAGTAATTACAGTTTAATCATTTTTTAATAATATCTATAGATTTTATCCTTTGATTTATTTTAGATTTAAGACTTTGTTATATTTTCGAGGGTTAATAAAATTTTAATCTTACATATCCTATTCTTTTTTAATGAATTAACATCCAGCTAATGATTTTGATTTCATTCACCAAGTCTTTTAACTTGCTAAATTGTTTCGCAGTCGCCGCGATACTTACAAGGCCACCTGTTTATTTAAGATCATTGTTTAAATCAAAGCCTCTTACATTTAAGCATCCATGGAACTTGCAGAAATATTTCATAGCAGAGGAGAAGCTGCTTCTTAAAAAACATATCTTGAACTGATCTTATTGTTCGATAGCTCAAACTATAGAGCCTGCTACAATCTGGCCAATATTTATTAAAAAGAAAATAATACAGCAAAGATGGCGGATTGCATTTAAAAAGTTTTAAGCCATAAATGTTAAAATTCAGAAGAGGTTTACAATATGGGGAAGATGATGCTCAAAATCAAAAAATTAGAATTGTCAAAAAAATCTTTAGATATTTTGATATCAAATCCAAATCGTCAAAAGAAAATAAGTCAAAAAGATCTTATCAAGTTTGCCAAAGATTTAGGGAAATAGTGTATAAATGAGGATTAGAAACAGTTAGCAATTGAGTGCTATAAGACGATTAAAACAATTAGTCCAAATAATTATTCTCATTTCGATTATGGTTTAGCTATGTTTTATGAAGGTGATTACATTTCTGCAATAACATAATTTAAGACAGTTATAAGTTAAAATCCGACAAGTTCTTCGGCTTATTATAACCTAGGCAATATTTATAAGCAACAAAAGAATTTGGAACAAGCGAAAGAATATTTTGCCAAAGCTACAGAATATAATGCAAGTGATTCTGATACTCATTTTCGACTCGGTGATATTCAACTATAAAGAGGTTAGTTATTATAAGCCGTTTCCGAGCTTACTTTAGCGAATAAACTTGAGCCGAACAAGACTAATGTCGAATTTTCTTTAGGACTAGCACATCTGAGATTATGGAATATTTAAACATCGATTTAATTATTTAAGAAGGTGCTAAGGTCCGAAAATATAAATGCTAATATTCAATCATGTGCTTCTTTAAATCTTGGATATCTCCTTTTATTGGATAGAAAACCTTAATAAGCATTAAAGCTTTTTTAAAAATGTTTAAAGACTCTTTATCTCTAAACTCAAATTTATCTGGGTCTTGGTATAATAGCTAAAAGTAATCCATATATGAAAGATGAATGCATTAATATTTTGAAATAAAACTCACTTATTTTGAAGTAAAAATCACTTGATACATCCAATAATATAGGCATTACTTTCAACATTTGTATCTTTTATCAAATTGCTGGGGACTATAAAAATACATAAAAATATTTTGTAAAAGCAATTGACATCTATTAAAAGGGGCAAAACATGTCTTTTTTTTAATTTTTTTTAAATTTATAGAGAACTCATTAGCAATGCGTGAGATAATGGCTTTGGGACCTGCTAAACAAATTTATAATGCTAAAGGGCATTTTCTTTAAATATATGAAAAATTAAAAGAAGGTTACTGAATGCTATCTTTAAATTATAAAAAATTTAAGATATGAGAATAATAAAAGTTCCTCAGTTATTATAGATATCTGCTAAAAATAATTTTCGGGATACTCTCCAAAAGCCCAAGATATTTTTTCTAACTTTTTAATATGCTAAATGGCTAAACAAGATTTTAAATCATCAGTTAATAATTTTATCACATTCAGAAATATACATCCGGAAACAAAATTATAGTAATTTTATTTCTCGCTTGGAAAAAAGAGAAGACAATAAATATAAAAAATTAGTAACATAGCTCAGGCTGTAGGAAAGTTTATTCCTAAAAAGGAGATACCTTCTAAATAAACAATTGAAACATATAAATTAACCATTGAAGCATAATTCGTGAAAAAGATGAATCTAATTGTGCATTGTTTGTAATTAATTGATAAATTAAATTAAATTTATTCCTTAAATAATTAACAACAAATGAAATAAATTTTGATAGAAATAGTCAGATACGAACAAAATATAACCTCTCAAACAATACCTTGGAGTAAAATTCCCTCGAAATCAGACTGCTTTTATAAAATTTATTAGTCACTAAACAAGAAATAAAATTAAATGAATTAAAATAATAAATAATTGAAAAGAACAATAATATAGATGAAATACAAAGATTTATTCGCTATAATGGGCTAAGTAAAAAAATATCTATCCTAAGTTTATCCTGTAAACTAACTTATTAAGATTATTTACAATAATTTATCTTGTTTTCTCTTTGAAGATAAAAATGGCCCACAAAAATTAGCAGCAATTTTAACTGAAATTATGACATTAAAAGAAATTGACTATTCTAATTTACAAGAAAAAATATAGTTCATTTTATGCCCAACAGTAACCAATACCCATTAGTCAGCAAAATAATAAAGTAACAATCTATTCTTTTAAAGTATTCAAGAATGGAAAAAATAGCAAAAATATCAATCATAATTGGATAAAAGATAACTCTTAGATAAGTAAAAAGACTTGGAATACTTGCCTAATTTATCGAAAATGAATAAAGTCAATATTAAAAAAAAGTCTTTTGGAGATGAAATTATAAACTATAAGAATTATAATATATAAACTTAAAGAAAAGATATAAAAACTTTTTAATCTCCGGATAAATTTTAAAAGTCTGAGTCATAAAATGAGCCTTTGTAACAGAAATAGGGTATGACAATTTAATAAAATTAACTTCCACTTTCATTTGACAGTTTTATTTCCGACTATAGCATTGAAATTGTAATTGAAATTAATTTTCTACTATATTTATGCTTCACAAACCTCGTCATTATTAACAGAATTTTTATATTGGTTGCTATAAAAGAGGTGTGTAAATTTAATATATTAGCCGGCTTTAATTTAATATAAATAACATTAAAGTTGACAAAAACAATGATAATGATAGAAAATGCTATTAAAAATTCAAATACTTTACACTTAGCTATATTTTTTATGTCAATAAGTACATGAAAAGACTAAATTTAAATTATATTTTCAGCAATCCTATTATTTAGGATTATATCACCTTCCAAAAAAAAAATCAAGCTGAATTTTTCGAGTATCAATAATTAAATGGAGACCTCATCTATAATCCACACTATAGTATCTAGGGTGACGAAAGATAAATAAGGGTTTTATGGGGACTGACTAGAAAATATTTATTTTCTTTTATTAGATGCGTAGCAGGCAGCATTGCAGAACTTAATGCACATGGCATATATCATAGAAATATTTGCTTTATGAATTTTAAGAAAGTTGGATTGAAGTTTAAATTAGTTGGTTTCCAAGACACTTTTTTTATTCCGAAGTAATTTAGATAAGTTTAGAAAAGTATTGGCAAGAAAAAATAAATTATTGGAATGAGAAATAACGGATAATAATAATAAGAGTTAACTAAAATTATTGATGAAATGCTCGAATTTTACTTAACCTTTGATTTCGATAAATGCCATTAAGAAAATGAATGGTTTGAGTTTGACAACAGAAGTGAAAGAAATAAAACGATTACGTAAAACTCGATGAAGTAAACCTAATTTAGCGAACGTCCTGATATAGATGATATTCCCAAGTACCTTCTTGGATAAAATAATTACTCCTTTGTGCGAAATTTTACCAAAATAAAAAAGTAAAATAAATTTGAAGAGACGTGTGTTAAAAGGAAAAAGTGTATCCATTTCTTGCAAAATCATTTTTAAAAAATGCACCTGCGACAATTTAAAGGAATATTGAAAAAACTCCTTAAAAACAGAGTACGGTTGGAGGAGAGTAATACTCAAAAAATTACTGAGGAGTAAATTGGCTAAGTTTTTACCTTATTCAAACTTCTATATTAAAATATAATATAAAGCTAGCAATTTATCGACAATTTGGATAAAATCGAAAGAAGATAAAAATTGTAGCAACAGAAAAATGTTAACGAAGAAGATTCTTTCTCATAAAGTTAGCAAGAGGAGCCATGCTTATCAGTATGTATGGTATAGAACAATGATAACTTAATTCAGGAAAATTTGACGCAGTCTATATCAAAAAACTATTTAGTTACTGGAGAGTCTACAGTTTTGTCTGAAATACAATAATTAGCAATACAGAACTGCAAATTATTAACTAATTCATCTCTCGGGACTTTGCAGCATTTTATTAGATGCCTATTCGATACCAACGACAGTTCACTTGTCGGATTGTTTCCTGCTGGCAGCTTTAGAATATAAAATGCAGGTGATTTGCTGAAATGTAAAAGTAAGCGCATTATTTATGAATTTATTATCAGTTTAGCAAATTTTATTGAGGAACTGGAAGCACATGGATTTTACTCTAGTTGTCTGGATTTTAATTCTGTCTACATAGAAGAAGAGCAGATATTTAAATTCATTGCCCTTCAGAACACTTTTAAGATGAAGTAAATTACTCTTCCCCTTTCTGCAGAAAAACATCAAAAAGCAGAATCAGAACTTATTAAAAGCACTGACAATATCATCAGTTATCTACTGGATACTGCGAAGCCATTATTAGAGGCAATTGCTCAACCGTAACAGGCAAGCATAGCTGCGAGTAACATATTAAAACAAATTATAGGTGATTAAAGCGATAAAAATATTATAAAAATGCTTAAAAAGTGGCATGAATATATTGATATGGAGAGCATTCGAACCTATATGCGAAAATTTATGAGAACAAGCCATCTGGCTCAATTCACCAAACTAGTGATGAATCTTTTAAGATAAGAAGAAAAAGGTTAGATTATCATCAAATAAAGCTAAAAAATCAGTCCAAGTGAGAGGAATTAAATCAGAAATTATCTACAATAAATATGTGATGAGCACAGCCGGTTTAAAAACAAAAAAATTAACTATAAAAAAATTAAAAAATTGCTCACATGGGAAATACCTCAAAATAATTATGATGAAAGTAGCCTTGCATCAATTTAAAATGATTGAAGATCGCATTAAATTCATTAATTCTAATTTTAATTATTTTAAAAAATTTATATTAAAAAAATTATAGATAATTCTTTAAAATAATTAAAAATCTTTAAAATTATATCTAAGATTATTTTCGATTTATAAACAACTTACATCCATTTTTATAAGGTTGCTCGGAAATTTAAAAGGTTGCTGTCCAGAAAAATTAATGGGTTTGTGAGTTTTAAGATTTAGGCCAAATTAATGATATTAACTATCCTGATAGATTAAAAATTTAAGAATAATCTATTTGCAAAATATCAAATTTAAATTAAAAATTTATAAAAACGCTACATACAAAAATGAGAAAGGAATCTGTTTGAAATAAACAGCAAATCTTATTAAATATTTGACCAATCGCCTGAAGTGATGAAAATCTTTTGAAAAACACAAGGAATCTTTTTGAAAATCCTCGCAACCCGAATAAATTTGGTGCATATATAGTCTTCATACCAATGAATATTAACTATTTTAATAATATTAAATGAGTTGAATAAAAATCCTTCATTTTTAGTTTAAATAACTCTTCTATTGCAGATTATACAAAAAGGAAATATAATCATTATCAGATAGCCTATCAACCTTAATACATACAGATTATAAATTGAGCTTATAGTATTTTTTTGTAACAATATTAAAAATATAATCATGCTATTATTCTTAACGAGAAATAGGTATTGAAATTAACACATCTTTAGAATATCTTTCACTGAAATAAATTAGTTTTCCTAAAACAAAAGATCGAACCATAACATTTGAATATAGCAGAAAAGATAATAGGAGATTTATTAGAGCCCTTTCTATATTTAATTGAATTTATAAGAAGCTAAAGGTGTGCTTTTGAGTAACAAAGTAAGAATATTCACAAATTTAAATATCTAGAAATAAAGAATAGGTATAATTATTATAAAATTAGGCCATTTGAATAGCAAAGATATTTGTAAAATATTTACAAAATAAAGAAAACATAAACTGATTATATAGATTTTGCTGTTTAAAATTGAATAAAAGAAAACATTTCACTTAATTCTGTAATTGTGGAATTATATTCTTGATTTATAAAAAGAAAGAAATAATTTTTTTAGCAAATATTAAATGTAACAAATTAAAGAATTCCTTGTGCCATTAGCTAATGATAATAAACCAAAAAATCAACGATGGAAACAAATTTCTCTTCATTGATGAAATACATATATCTTATTATGAAATGTATATAGTTAACTTCGCATAAACTATTTTGGACAACAAATTGAGTGTCTATCAAAGAAAAGTCTTCAGTTTATAAATTAGTTTAAATGTTTGATAGTAAATAAGTAAATAAGTATATTTATATATTTAAACTATAAAATAAAATAAGCAATAAGTTCGCAATTATTAAATTATCAAAAATCATTGTATCATAACACTTTGATACGCTTATTGATAAATATTATCTTAATATAATAATTTGTTATATGCTAATATTGCAATTAAAAGATATAGAATTCAAACGATATTTATCCAAGATATATTTGAGGAATTTCCACAGAAGAATATTAAAGGATAGTAATTAATTTTTCAAATGTTTGACTGTTAAAAAATGTTTTAAATACCTATATAATTAATGATATTATATGGCGTGGATATAATCATTGATGCTGTCATACTGACGCGATATTTTTATTCCTAATATTAATCATATTATTATCAAAAATAACTTATGCCTCGTCAGTTTCCTGTTGCCACCAAGGTCCCTTCTCAAATTGATTCAAATATTTAAGAGTTGTGTTTGTAAACTGTTCGCCCTTGGCATTTTAAGCCAAGAAAAAGCAAATTTGGACTTGAAGAGGAAAGTAAAAAAAGTAAAAAGTTCAATTCTCTTCATTGGAATGATGAAGAAAATAAAAAGTACGCTGATTTTCTTACTAAATTTATCCACTTAGTTGAAGGTAAAATTCTATAGAAGCGAAAATACCACTTAAACAGAATGATGAGTAAGTATATTGGCACCAGATCTCCCATTCAATGTCGGAGCCACCATCAAAAAATGATGCAGGCTTTCAAGACTCCTTAATCTATCATCCTCAGCATTAGGCCTATACAAGAGCAGCAAATGCAATTTACTTCAGAATTAGAAAAATATGCTGTTCCTATTCACTCCAATCAGGAAATGAATGATGTGACTGAATCTATCGATCTTAAGGTTGATGGTGCTGAAAATTTTGTTTCATCAAGCATTGACATGTGCTTATGGGATATTTGCTCCTTTTCTCCTGCTTATTCAGACTACTTTGATGATCTCTGAACACTTATATTTTTGAATTCCTGATATTGGAGGCTGATTATTTATTTTAATCTTTATTTTCGGTTTATTACATTCAATATAAACAAACTGTTTTAGAAAATCAATTTTATCATATGTTCCAAAGGCGAAAAGAAAAGAAATAATTAATCGTTTTTTATCCAAAATTTGATAAATTAAAGCAAATAAAATCCCTGAATGTTTTTTATCATTTTTCTCTTTAATTATTGAAAACGATATCTTAATAATTTAATAAAAACAAGGTTTTATCTTTAAAGCAACAATTTCTCATATTTTACCTTTAGAAACATCAAAAATATATAACTAAATGGTTGCGATGATGATTATATTTATTATTGATAGATAATGATGGGTTTAGTATTAATAAAAAATCATTGGACTTATTTACATCAAATCAAAGAGAGTTATTTATGAGTAATCAACTCAATTAGTTCAGCTTTAGTTTAATTTATTATTATTTAAGCTTGTTCGAATGCAAATTGAGATGAAAGAGAGCAAGGAAGATTAAATTATTCACATTTTTAAAGAATCTTTTCAGCTAAGTTAAATAAAGTAAAAACTATTGAAGTGTTCTACCTTGAAAAAGCAAATTCCAAGGCTCTTTCTATCCGTTTTTGAACTTCAGCTGCATTTTTAGCATTGATTTAACTCATTTCAATCCAACTTCGACAGTAGCAGAGAACTCCCTATACCCAGCATTATTGATAATAATTACTATTTTACTCGAGAACTAAAAGATAAGATTAGCAATTATTGAAAGATTAATATGGTCGTCCAAGAGATAGTTATAAGTTACTTTTATCCCAATAGACTTTACTAATATATTTTTCTTTTATGTTTTAGGGCAATTAAGTATCTGCTTTCAATTCTTAAAGAAGTTTATCATTTAGTTCTAAAGATCTTTGACTATTATTCTTTAAGATGAGTAAAATAATTGTCTTTTGAAATTGATAGTCAAAAAGCAAAACATTTTATTTGAACATTTGATTCAGAAAAAGTCGACAATTTTCCAATATTTTTACAAAATTTCCCAATTATTTAAGCTTTAAAAATGTTCTCATAAGAGATAAGTAAACAGGAAACTGTTATATTTAATACTCACTTAAATGACCCAGTATTTTTAATAATATAGGGACAGCTTTATGTAATTCTCCTTGTTAGACAACTATCAAATCGATGAGTTGGAGGTAGATTTGTATAAAATTGCTCATTGGAGTTACATTTCTATAATATTGCAGTCGACTCATAACTTTTTTGCTTAGAACTCTAGCAAATTAAATGTTGCCCTTTTTCCTGGCTCGTCGAATTAGAGCTATTTCCTCTCCAAATTGTCTTTCTCCCATTCTCAAAACTCTATGATGAAAGTAAATTTCTCCTTTTTTATCAATTCTGCATCCTAATAATTTACAGAGAATATCAACTTCTATATTTGCATTCATGTTTTCCATCAATATATAAAGATCTGACTCTGTTATTTGATTTCTTAAAGAGATTACACTGTCAATCTAAGATAGGCATTTGTTTTTTATGATTTAAAATTTGGGAGTTGCCTAAAATATATCAATTTAGTTTTATAAAGGAAATACTATCCTTTTGAATTAATTTTATAGAGGTAAATCGATGCTTTCATCTGCAATTCTATCAAGATGAAGTCTATAGCTTTATCCTTATTTAATTACTTCAGCCATTATTGAAAATTGAGGAAAATCTTCAAGAAACATTTTCATATCTCGGCAGCGATAAATATATTAAAGAACTTTTATAGATTTTAATGGAAGGCAAGAATATCCTATTCTCCATTGTTTGGCTAATCCTTCATATTATTTAAATCGAAGATATATAGCTTATCCACAAATCAGCTAAATATCATCAGATATTTTTTAATTGATCTCTTTCAATACTCTTTAGAGTCTTAAGTATGCTAGGAATTCTTATAATTTTCCATTTTTATTTAAAATCCATCCTTCTTTCGAGCAAATTATGCTTTATTGCTTAAATTAAAGTAGTCTAATTTATATTTTGAAATTGAAGTTATTTAACACTTTTGATGAGCAAAATCTAGGATGACCTTCTCCCATTTTTTATTCCATCCATTTAAGGGCTTAATATTCTTATTCTTTGTACGGTTTATAACTTTCAAGAGATATTTATCCATCTAAAGGTGAAAAATTACTATTATTTGTTTCTTATTCTGAAATAAAATTGTGATATTGCTTTATTAATGATTCATTTATCACCAAATCTTTATTTTATTGTTAAAAATTAGAATGACTATCTTTATTTTATGTTAATAGAGATGATAGAGTATTTTCAATGTAGTTCCAACAGGGCTACTATTATTATTTATGCTGTTCACTTAAAAAGAGTTATAATTCTTAGAGGGTTATACCACATTTTTTTGATATTTATGGATAATTCTTTTTGTTTGTCACAGATGACTTTAAAAAATTTGTTATTTTTTTCTTTTTCTTCGATTGATTTTCTTCGTGTAACTTTGATTAAGATGAATAGAAGCTAGTATTAAAGGAAGGCTAATCAATTGATTTTTTTTGTTTTACCTTTTTGAATTTGGACTTGCTGCTTTTTGTTGGACTAATAATTTAATTTTTTTGATTATTTTATTATTCAACTATTTTTATTGCTGAAATTTAGTTAGCTTAACTACATTCTTTTTATCTTCCTTAATCTAAATCCATTAAAGATTCCTAAACCATTGGAACTGATGATTGAGAAAGAGAAAAATTAAGATCTATTATTACTTCTTAAGCTTTAATCTCTAAAGGAGGTAATGGTTAGATATTTTATTTAATTTATTCCTTCATATCTTCCTCTTCATTCACTTATTATTCTATCACAATATCTTGTATTTTGGTAGGAACAACTTCTTTTTATTTAGGCTGTTGTATCTTTTATTCATCTTATTTTTCCTCAGTAACTTTCTCAAGGATAACTTATTCTTATATCTTCGCAGTTTATTTTTCTCCTTTTTCTTATGTTGCAGGAGAAAGAGATGGTGTAATTTATATTCTTAAAGATTTTGGCCTCTCTTTCACGCGAGAAAGCTAAGTAAGGCGAGAAAGCTACGATAGTTTGTCTTCGTCAATTTTTTCATCAATAATTTCCATAATTGGTTGATTTATAGCTTAAATTTTATTCTTGACCCGATTTAATCTCTATTATTATGAACTTAATTTTTTTTATTATTTATCTTTAAAAGGTGAGGACATTTTTTAATATTTTTAAGGCTCACCAACAACGAGAGATGCTTTTGGATCTTATTTCACACCATTTTATAAAAACGATTACCTTCCAGTCATTGGGATTTATGACATTCGATGCCTATTTACATTTTAGCTGAACATTTTTTTACTTTAATTTGGAGTCATTGATAACTGTCTTGGCCTATTTTTTCTAGGTAATAATTATGGTACTTATCTGGTTGATAACTAGATAATACAGCATTTAAATTGGGTTGAAATTTGGGATTTTTCGATCGAAAGAGATTGACAAAAGAATAAAATTTCTTTAACATTTATGAATTGTCGCTCTTAAAGACCCATTTTTCATACCCGTTGTTTTATTATCTTAAAGTAATCGATCTACTTTTTTCAGACATTTATCCATCTTGTACCATTTTCGAAAATTCATCTTTGTTTATTAATCTCGACTTTTTAAAAAGAAGGGACAAAGAATTTCCGTTAAGCTCAACTTGATCAAGCTAATTAGCAGGTATCGTAAACTTTGGAATTTGGCCGGATAATTCCACAGCATTGGCACTATTAACGAATTGTTGAGGTATACTGGAAAAATAGCTAATGACTCCAGCCTTGATCATTAGCAATCTTTCGTTAGAAAATATTCCTGATTGACTATCTTTTTTTGTTTTAAGAATTAATTATACTTAATCCCCACTGTCGAATTGCATTGAAAAAATAATTTTATAAAAAGAAACTAAATAATAATAAAATAAAGAGTATTATGATTGAAGTTAAAAGATAATCTTGACATAAAACATATTTAAATCATAATCTATTTAATTAGGAAGTTTTTATCAACTTAATGTAGTATAAACTTGCATTTAAAGGAAGATAATGACAAGTAAAAATAATATAGAGAAATCATTCACAAAAAGTAATTTATACTTGTTAGAATATTTCAAACTGAAAAAAGAATTAACTATTATTTATTTCATAAAGCATTTCATAAGATATAAAACTTCATTTCATTGATAAAATTTCTCTTAAAATCAATAAATATTTCTTTGACTATTTTCAACACTAGAAATCATCTTGTAAACTTTTTGCCAGTCAATGAATAGAATCTATTTTACAATAATAATAATTGAATATAATCAAGTAACTATCAGTTGAGGCGATCTTTTATATGTTGTTCACCTTCTTTATACTATACTTGTATAAGTGATTCATCTTTTCTCATAACTTGGTGGTTATTTTTATTCTTTAAGGTTACAGTAATTTTATGCTTTCTTTATTCGGGTTTTTGAGATTTTTCACTTTCTTAGATATTATATGAAATTTTATTATTATTATGAAGTGGACTTCCATAAATTTTACTAACATAAGATTCAGAGGGAGATTTTATTTGAGTTCCAGCCTTCTGGTTTCTAGCAGAAGGACTGGGAAACTGAATTGAATCGTTTATTACAAAACTATTAGGACTAGAAGGAGGGTATTTTTATCTTTAGTAATGAATGGGTTTATTCATTTATTCATACTGTCTAAGTTTTTCTCTTTTCTTTCTTGAAGATGATCTAAGTGTAATTGGAGTGTGAGGATAAATTTTCTTTTCGTTGGATGCTAATTTTTTTGATTTGGGCGAATAGAGATAAATTTTAATGCACTTGGTAGTTTGGGGTACTTTATTATATCTATAATCATTTCTAAAATCACTTTGTCTTGAGTTATCTAAAGGAATAAAAGGAGTAGGATTAGCTATAGAAGGACTCACAGAACTAAAATTGATGTTCTGAGAAATAATTGATTTCTCTTGATTTGTTTGCTTACTGGGTCGAGAATTGTAGAGACTATTTTAATATCTCTCCTGGAATGGTTGTTCTTTTTTAGAGTTTTAGAATTCCATTTTGTTAATATTGTGTTTTATAAAATTAGATTTATCCTGGTTTGTTTGTTTATTGAGTTGAGAATTATTAAAATTCTGCTAATATCTTTCCTGGAATGATGAATCTACCAAGTTTAAGAAATCGACCCTATTAGTATTATGTTTGATCTATGGAGTATTTTGAATTATTTGAGAATGTTGATTTATTTGTTTCGTTTAATTTGTAATTTTGTTTGTTTGGCTTAAATAAGTATAGCTAGCAGGAATTGTTCTTTGATATCCTTCTTTTATATATCTATTATCAAAAGAAAGCTTTGGTTTTGAATGGGGAATGTTTGTAAATTTTTGTTAAATATTAATTTAATAATTTTATTGGATAGGAACTGATTCTTTTAGCCTTAATGGAAGTAATGGTTTTGATAATGTTGTTAAAATTTATTGTCTATCAATCCTTTCCTTAAATAATGGAATTTAGGATATATTTTATTTGTTAATTGCAGTATTCTTCAAATTCTAAGGTAAGGAAATTGGATTTTTTAGATAATTAAATTATTATAGTATTTCATCGGGTTGTTCAGATTATTTTGATTTTTAGTTTTGATGAAAAGTTTCGATATCTAAGTTAGCAATTTTTGGAGGATTTTTTTATTTATAAGGGGTATAGTAGAAGGGAAATATTAGAATTGGTTAGGTTAAAAATATATTATAAGCCTGCATTTCTGGTCTTCGAATCGGAAGAGCTTTTTAAAGAGTCTTTTAATGAAGAACCAAATTATTCAGCAATTGAGATGAGTTACTTTAAGATTCATTTTACATGGAAGATTCAAAATCAGATAAAATGTTAACTGGTAAAGGAGCAGACGAAGGAATTTAATGAAATGGTGCGCTTGGATAAATATTCAATGAATCAAATTTACAATATGAAAGCTTCTTTAATGGGCTTAAATTAATTTAATAGGGAGAATAGAAAGATAATTGCTTTTATTTTGTTATAGGCTAGTTAATTGAATTATAGGGCTAAGTTATAATAGCAGGCTTATTAGCAGGTTAATCTAAAGAAAATTAATGCATTTGAACATTTTCAGAAATGATAGCAGAAGCAAATTTAGGTTGAGAAATTTGTTCTGATCTTTGGTAAGCGATTATTTTTATATTTTAAGAATTGGGCTAAGAAATGATTTATCGATTAATCATAGGTTAAATATACTGTGAAATAGAGATTTATTCGGTTAAAAGTTAAGGCAAATGTCTACTTCCTTTTTACTCTACTTATTTGTCAATTAAATTGTGTTAAAACTATTTTGAACTTTAAGATTAATAATAACCTTAATTACTATATTTCATCTTAACTTATTGAATAATTTGTTATGATTCGTGTTTAATTAATGATTTTTAACCATCTGAATTTAAAATTGATGAGATAGATTAAGATTAATTGAGAAATGAAGGGAGTTTAGAAAATGGTAACGAATAGATTTGTTAATTACAAATAGGTTGTTTAAATTTTTCAACGATTTGATAGACAATTTATGGTGATTAAACCTGGTCAAAAGTGTTGATTGGCTCTCTGATTTCTTCAGTCTTGAAGTCTTCCTACAGATGTCCAGCAATTGGTAAGCTAACCTCCTCA
>Ga0302186_10001357_pt1 | contig 20349 bp, 13 predicted proteins | sample II_Bog_E1_2_FD_198782 | JGI IMG/M metagenome (GOLD analysis project Ga0302186, IMG submission 198782) | Peat permafrost microbial communities from Stordalen Mire near Abisko, Sweden - II_Bog_E1_1 | ecosystem: Environmental > Terrestrial > Soil > Wetlands > Peat | place: Sweden: Abisko...
AAAACCTTTTGCATGGCAGTCAATAATATTAATCATTTGAAGAGTCTTAAGATAGAGCAGGGCAAAACTATCAAGATGCTTATGAAGTACTTCCTAACAACTAATCATAATCTTAAGCTCATGGTCAGGATCACTATGTTCCGCAGAGATACAATGGCTATAGATCACCTATTCTTGAGCAGGATTAAAACTGTTCACCAACCCCTAATAATGATAAAGGTGAATAGATTCAAGAATGGTAGGCCCAATTAAACAAGTTTACTCAATCATCCAAAAAGCCCCAAAAGACAGTTGACTATGTGCCAAGTCCAATCCCAGAGAGCGAAAACTAGAGCAGTAGAGATCCTGAATCTAACCAGCATATAATTGAAAATATAGAATGTAATAAATAGGAATATGTCAATGAAATGGCTGACCTGGATAATGATGACATTGAAAAGTACATCCGCATGAAATACCAAAATTATATCAGCGAACCTGGAGCCCCTGTCTCTCAAAAAGCAGTAAAGCTTTACGAATAAGCATTTAAGTACCAGCCACAAAGTCAAGTCGTTAATAACTATTAATATGTTAGGAATTACTAAAGTAATTACCCCAGCCAGCAGCCATAATTTAAGGCATGGTAGAAAACAGAAGAATTTCCTGCTTATTAGAGGCCTGAATATCAGCCATATAGCTATGAAAAGGATAATATCGGAAAGTAAAACTACCAGCCAAACAAGTTCAGCAGTATTCCTTATGATTTTAACTATCAGTCTACTGGTGTGTACACATCAAATTTTGACAGTGAAATCCCTTTCAAATCAACTGACAAGATCCAATATGCCCCTTATTCCCAAGGAATCTATGATTAGCAGCCATATGAGGATGAATATGCTTCTTGGAAGCAAACTGACCGCAATAGAAAGAAGTCAATTGGTACAAGCAATATCGATTAAAAATACAATAAATATGTTCTTAACTCTCAAAAGGTCAAACCAGGAGTCGCTGGAAGAGGCATCAATAGCTGGGATGTGAGCTAAATTTTACCTACAGACGAGAGCAAAGTCACCAGGCAAGAGTTAAAGCCCATCTTGGAGACTTTTGAAAGGGCCTAAATTAGACAGAAGACTAGTTAATTCGGGCAAGGGGAGGAGCCAGGCCAACAGCCCAGCAAATAAGCTATCACTTACGATAAGCTAAGAACTCTTTTATGGGAGGAGTGATATCTCAATAATTGCTAACTTAATAATACTATTCGAAATATTTTTCAACAGCAATAGATTAAAGTCTGTCATAATAAATAAATTCATATTTTATTGCTTTGATGAGCAGGTACCATTTTAAACATGTAGACCGGAGTCAGCAAAAATCAATTCCAAAAGATACTGGGGATTAACAAGTCAAGATGTGATAGTCGAGCAAGACAGAAATACCGCAGAGAAAGTACATCTCATGAAGCCAGATCTTACATCTCACCATTTTTCTCGCATTCTGCCGAAATTTATTTACAAAGATAAAGAACAACTTTACTCTGAGACCTTGAGGCTTAAATAAAATCTCAATGAGGTTAAGCAAGAAAATATGATGCTTAAAACTAGAATTAATAAGCTAAAAAGTAAACGAAGAAGCCTAACAGGATATGTGAAAATAAGCCCTGAAGCTTTACCAACTAATAACAGTGGTCATTTTCAGCTTAGTTGCAACGTAAATTCCCTTTCACTTAGAAGGAAAGCATACTTATACAGAATCTAAAAAATAAAATTTAGGATTTGCATCAGCAAAATGATTTTCTTAAGGCCGAATCATTAAAAATAAAGCATACCATCAAATATACTTCTTTAAACGAGCTGCAGATAGAAGTGAAAATAATTAGTAATTAGAACAAAAAACTGTCCAAATTACTGAGAGACGCCCAAACACAAATTAAGAAACAAGAAGATTTAATACAATAAAATTAGCAAATTCAAAAATATTTGCAATAAGAAATGAAAGCCAATCAGCAATTGAGTCAGGAGAACCAAAAGTACGATCAGATTGTATCAAATTTAGAGGAGCAGTTGAAATCTGAAATCGAAAAATATCAAGCCAAAATCAATTCATTGCAAAGGAATTTAGCCCTTGAGAAGAGGAGGGCCTTAGAGCATACAAAATATTTTGATGATCTTAGGAAATAAATAAGCCATTTGCAGAATTAGATTAGGCTCGGGCAATCCAAACAAGAACAAGTGCAATCCACAAGGCGATCTTCAGGTCGAAATCGTTACAAAAATTCAATGGCATATAAGTCATCTCGCCCATCCCACAATTAATTGACAATAACGACAGAATAAATTAATAAAACAAATGAGCAGCTAGAGAATGAGTTAAAATAAATTAATTAAAAATTGTAGCAGTCTGAAAAATAGTTGAAGTAAAGAATAATTAGAATTGCCAGGGTCAATTAAACAGCAGAAGAATAAAATCACAAAAAGGTCTAAGTACCAATTGATGCTCTTCAAAACCACCCCATTCAAAGCAAAAAAGATAAATAGCTAAGATAAGAGGCAGGAGAATTGATTAAAAAAGAGCCTGAATTCTATTTTAACTAGTTTTAAAACATCTAAGAAGTTTAAGTAAAGACTAAGTTATAAACCAATAAAGGATATGAATAGATTAATAACATTAAAAAGTAATCTGAACACAATTAAAATTAGCAACAAATCTCCAAGCAAGAATCGCCTTAAAAAGAAAGAAAGAAGCAGCCCTACAAAAGGAAAAACAATTAAAAAAGCGCTGTGTATAAGCAAAATAAACAAATTCTCTATGAAATCAAATAGATATTGACTTATCGCATGAAATCACAACGTTATCCTTTTTAAGATCTCAAAATAGACATATAATCTTCGGAATCGCATAATTTCAGTTACATTGATCTTCATAGCATGCTAATCAACGAACCCTTTTATCTTACTTCCAACTATGCTTAAATCTTTTTATTATACTGTTATAACAAGGACAAAATTTAACCATCAGAAACTCTGGATAAATCAATTCTATTATCTAAGTTAAGAAAAGTTATAGAGGACTTTTAACTCTTAGAATAAGACTAATAGAAGGAAATGATGATGCGGGTTGTACATATGGCCAGTTCTTATCCCTAACAATTGCATACTGCCTTCAGCAGCATTAAAAATGGAGAAGATACCGTTAGTAAGAAGGATCTCATAGACATGTTTAAAAATTTAGAGTTAGAAGATCAGTATATTTAAATTATCATTGCTGAACTTTCTCTATGCTCTGACGATCTCTAGCATCTCAATTTTATGGGATTTTTTGAACGTTTCTATATAGAGAATCAAAGCTATCAAAAAAGCAATGCCATCTCAGAACAAGGATAAGAAAGTTAAGAGTCTTATCATCATCCAAAGGCAACCAAGCAGAACAAAACAACATAACAATTTTATGAAGAAGAACCATAGCAAAAAATTGGTCTTTATATACCTCCTTCGTAGCAGATGGATAAGCCAGCCTTTAATGATGACGACAATATAGTATCCGATGATTGATTTGGATTTAATTTTTATGTTTAAGAAATATTCTTAGCTTAAATACATAAAATTAAGCATTTATCTCAAATTATTAGATATATATCTCATAAGAGAGGTGAGTGGTGAGACAAGTTGAGGCTGCGTTGCTTGGTGATGCCCTTCAAAATTGATATCTTTTGATATCCAAGTGCAATCACCTTGTTTTTCCTTCTTTCTCTCAATGCATGAACAGGCAAATGCAAATTTAGACTCATCTACTCCTAATTCTCAGAGTTAATTCTGATGAGTTGATTGGTAGCCGCTTGCTCAGCTTGTTTGTTCATATGGACTCTCTTTTTGATGGAGTGCAAATTTATTCTGATTGGATTGGATTATATCTCCCTTTCTCTCAAGTGCTTATTAGATTTGTCCCTATTTTTGTCTTTATTCAACCTTAATCGTCTCAGATAAAACTGGTTGCTAAATTTGTGTTGAGATGGTTCTGGAATTTAAATAAGTGAAGAATTATTGAAATTGTACTGGCTGACTGATCCCTTGCGAATGTTGTCGGTAAGTCTAATCCTGTTGATCCTTTCCCTTGAAACCTATCGATTTGAATGCTATGGCCTGCTACATCTACTCTCCCAATCCTTTCGGTTACTGTAGGTTTTCTGCATAAGATAGTTTCGATCTTTACCATTTGCAGTCTAGTTTGGTTTAGGTAATGGGATATCGTAAAAGGTTTTATAAGCACGCTCTTGATTGATTTTATTGTCCATTTCTGTTGTATTTTTCTACCAAGGCTCAAGAAGATAGTCATTTTGTTGATGGCAGTAGGCATTAGATGGATGGTTGACAAACTTATGATTTGACTCTTCGAAAGGGTCGAACATTAATAAAATTAACTATATTTTTATATGAAATTTTGATTATCTTGCCATAAGATTCTAATTTTTTCATCGCCAAACAGTCTGCTGATCAGTGAGCTCGTCAATAATAATAATAAACATGAATTTAGAGGAACAATAAATAAGTATTGACTTCAAGGATTTACTCTCTTTTTAAGAACAAAAAGATATAAAAAAATCAAAACAATTCAACCCATTTGCCCAATGTTTTAAAAATACTCAATAGATACGCAAATACTAATTCAAAGACAAATTTACCGGTCAATTTCCTACAATTCCAATGCGGCGGACAGACTGTCGTGCGTGCTTAATTTAAAAAGTTCGTTGTACAGATTGTTAATATTGCAGCACTAGTCCATGTTGTAGACAGATGTTGTTATGTGTGTATGACTATTGCGAGTGGATAAATAATAAACAAGACAATAAATACAAGATATGCGATCAATGTAATAGATATTTACCAAGTTCAAGCTTTGAGATAGACTGGATATTAATTCGACTTGTTGAGAAGATGGGCAGTAGATCACCACATAGTAAGTATTTCATGCATGTTGTCGGTAACTTTCTCTGGATGACGCAGGAAAATTTCAACAATTAAAACCAACTTACACAATAAAAATCTGCCAAAACTATAATTAAGCCCTCTATCTTTCATAAAGACAATTATGGAATGTTTTTTTGCAATAATTATGAATCGAAGAATAATTCGAAACTAGTTGGTGACTACAATATCAAAGCTATATAATCATTACTAAAACAAAATGCAAAGCTAGTTGTTTTAAGTAAACAAACATGGGAAGAAGATAATTTAGAATAATAGTGCTCGAATATAATTGAAAAGATCACTGAACATTAATAAATGCAGAAATTTAAAAGCAAATTGCAATTAGCATAAGACTACAACTAATATGTGAATATTGGTTCAATTAGACAGACCAAATATATGGAGGCTAAATAAATAGGCTGTAAATATTCATAAAATTCTTAAATTATATAAAAGTCTTATTAATATACTCATAAGAGCAACGAACGCATGATGTTCTGCTTCTGCTGGCAGTAGGGAGTTCTTCTCATTGAAAATGCCAACTATGAAACGAGCCCTGATTTTAAAAATATTCGACCAATTCCTATTAGACTCAATTAAAAAACTGGGATAAGTTGGTAAATGATGAAGAAAGCAGTCTGGTTTAAGGATAGAAAGGGAGATATATTTTCATTTGTCGACGTTTGTCTCTACATATATAAGTACCACCTGGAAACAAATACTTTTCATCAAATTCTTATTAACCAAAATAAAATTTTTGAACAAGTAAGCCATCAATTACAACTTTTGTACATTCCTCATACTGACAGGGCTTACTATTTTAATGCCCCAATTTTTTAGTAATCCTTTTATATTGAACTGTTGCGAAATTAAAAAGTCAACCATTCTTGTGAGAGAATCAATATTGTTAAAGATGCTTTTACAAACTGTTCACTTTTTCCTTTCAAATAATTTACTTGTTATTCACTTTATGCAATTTAAACTGTAACATTTGAAAAAGAGGGAAAAAAAAGGAAAGAGTCTTTACCTGTTATATACCTTCTCTTTTATAGGAGTTTGAGTATAATCTCCCTTCCTCTTGGAATTCATCGACTTATCCACGTCCAGAATTAAAAATAATCAATTTGTATCTTTCAAAATATTGGTATTAAATAATCATTAAATTTAAGCAAGAGGAAGATAAATAATTTTGATGAAGGACTGTTTTTTCCTTTGAAGATGTAAGGTACACTCAAACTTTTCTTTTATTGTGTCTTTGAAAGCAAAAAAACTTTAATCGAAGTCAACTTCGAAGGAGATATCAAAGTAAAACGGAAGTAAGAAAAATGGGATATAATACCGTATAAAATAAGCTTCAGTCATGAGTATTTGTAATTTAATAAAAAATATAATATCCCAGCAATCGGGAAAAGTAAATATGCATTAATTTAGGTGCAGCGTGTAATTAACACCTTGGCCTGGTGCTGAATGATACGGCTGGGGAAGGCAACAATAATTGCATCAAATATCTTGGATATTAACCTGCAAATGGGCAAATTGTCTAGTTCATGATAACAAACGAGTAAGGAAAACTGCAATGGAAGCTTTATGACTTACCATGATTTATTTAATTTAAAACCAATCATAATAGTACATTTCAGAGTCTTTATATGCAATAATTTGGATAAAAAGATACGACTATAATTATATGCTTTGATAAATATTCTGATAGCTTTAAAATTTAAAGTTTTGCATTCGTAATTAATAGATACTTCTAAGATATGAAAAAGGAAGCTACTTAACATGTAGTTGTGGTTGGTGCTGGACTATCAGGACTCACTGCAGCTAATTAAATACTCAAAAAAAGACCAGAGACCAAGGTAACCGTGCTTGAAGCTAATGACTATCTTGGGGGAAGAACCAAATCAACAGATATCAATGGCTGTACCTTTGACCTTGGAGCTTAGTTCATTGGTCCGACCCAACATAATGTGATTGAATTGGCCATTGAATCAAAGAATTAATTGGTTCCTGTAGACTGCAAAGGTCGCAAAATAATAGTTTTTAAAGAAGTTATTTCTTCATATACCTCTAATATACCTCGTAACGTTAACATCATTGCTCTTTTACAGATGCAGCTAACCATCATGAAAATAAATCGCATGGCTCGCAAAGTACCAACTCTAAATCCTCGCGATTGTGAACTAGGCTATTATTGGGATTCTATGACTCTTCAAAGTTGGATTGATAAGAATATTTGGTTCGCCAAAGTTAAGGTCATGGTTGAAGCAGCAATACGCATCATTTTGGGAACAGAGTTGTGCTAAGTCAGTTTTCTATATTTTCTTTGGTACGTGCATCAGTCAGGTGATTTTGATAACCTTATTAATGTTTAAGGTGGACTTCAAGAGAAAAAGACTCTGCTTGGCACTCAGCATTTCAGTTTATACCTTGGCGAACAGATTTAAAAGAAGGGAGGAGATATCAAACTTAACTATCCAGTGAAGTAAATTATTCAAGAGGAAAAAGGATGTACAATAATTAACAAAAAAGGGTAAGTTTCTAAGGCTGATTATTTAATACTTGCAATTCCCCCCTTCCATGTCAACAGAATTGAATTTTCTCCTCAATTATCAACTGAAAGGAAACTTATCTGCCAAAAGAATTTCATGGGTTCTCTGATAAAAGTAATTTTGCTTTATCAACGTCAATATTGGAAAGAGAAAGGCTTTAGTGGTGAGGTACTCTCTGATTGCTTTGATTCTCCGACAATGAGCGCTTTCGATGATTCCCGGATAAATCACTAAGGCAAATTGCAACCTGCTCTTATCATTTTTGTGGGTGGAGGGGTCTACCGTGAATGGAAAGATAGAAACAATATTAAAGAAGCCTTGGTTTAAAAATTAGCGAAGTATTTTGATGAACCTTAAATGTTAAATCCAATTGATATTCAGTGGAGAGCTTGGGATGACGTCGAATCAATTGGTGGGGCTCCTGTTGCTCCTTTTCCACCAGGATTATTGTCAATGGTCTAAGATTTGCGAAAACCTGAGGGCAGAATTCATTGGGCCGGCACATAAATGGCAACAGTATCGACTGGATTCATGGATGGAGCCATTGATTCAGGAAAAAGAGTTTCTTTATAGATTTTGGAGAGATTAAAAAACCCTGATTACAAACCCGAAACCCTTCTACCATCTGATAGAAAACTGAATTCCTACACAAAATACAATGTAAGCTCTACATGTAAATTTTTCGAGTGGTGGTGATGAGGCGGCAATATCTATTTGAATTTCATTTAAAAACTTAACTAGATTAATTTGTTAATATATTGAGTTAATCAAAGAATAATTAAAAAAATTAATAGTGAATTAAACCTCTAAAAAGTCTTATATAATTGATGATATGGGTTTTATCCGTGAGATAAACTCATTTTTAATTGAGCACCTTAGTAATTGTTAGATTCAGTCAGTAAATAGTAGCTTTACTCGTAGAATATTATATCAATTAAATTAAAACAAACAACAATGACAAGTATTTCAAAAGTAAATGATTAAATAAACAAAGAAAATTAACTCTACACTATCTTTAACGATAAACTTCAGTAGCCAAACAACAGTTTACGCCCTCAAGATAAAGGGATACTTACCTTTTCTGAAATATCTCTAATGAAAGGCAATTTGGCGGTTCCTTTAGAAAAAGCTCAATTTGTTGAATAAGAGTCTGATAAGGTAGATAACCTCCTTATGGACAGAAAACTTGAGTGGCAATTCAAAAACTGCAATGATTTTGAAATAACGATGTTTCCCATTCTCAACTGATATGTATTTACTATACTTTGCATAAATTTAGCAGCATTCCTAATCAATTTAAGGATCAGGACTTTCTTAAATAATGGTGAAAATAAGTCTGATGCATTTAAAAATTGCCTGATTAATACTTTGGAATACTCTCCTTAAATTAAATTTAAAAAAGAAATACTAATATAATTCAATTTACAACAATAGCATAAATTTTGACAGTTCAAACCCTTAAATGGTTTTTCCTATTTTGTTTAGAGTTTAAATAATTGTTTATAATTACTGATGATCTAAGAAGGATATTGATTCTTTCCTTCTTTGGTCTTAATGTTAATATGCTGCCTCTGAATTTGATTGATTAATTAATACGATTAATTTATTTTGTTTATTTTCCATTTGGTCGAATGTAAACTAATAAGAGATATTATTTAATTTGCTAAATCTTAAATATTCAATTTTATTGACTATGAATCTATGTTTGTAATTTTTGTCGTAAAAAAATCTAATTTATTGAAATTTGTTTGACTTTAATCAAATAGATAGCAAAATTGTCAAATATATATGAAAAAACATATTTGCATTTGTAATTATTACTCGATTCATAAATAATAAGAAGTATCTTCATTCATTCATTTATTAAATTTTTAAGACTCCACCATTATATACTATCAACTTCACCTCATTAAATAATTAAAATACAAGCATCATAATGAAAAATAAAGTACCCATTGCACTCTAGAAGGAAGAGGATTATTATCAAGAAGAAGCTATAAGTCATATACTTTCTGAAATCCCAAGAAACAACAGTTTATAAAGCTTTATGGGCAACACAATGAAACTTCTAGAGGAATATATAAAGTGGAAAAATAGTAGTACTCTCCGATAGCAATCTAAAAATATCTTTGCAAATCAGAGTGTAATCTTTAAAAATTTCTAAGCTCAATAAGATTATTAATTCAAGTAATTTCTTTGTGCCAAAATGTTGTAAAGTGCAATTAGTTCTTAATAAATTAAGAAACATTTTGTCTATCATTGTAAGGAGTGTGGAATGGAATATAATTCTATTTTATGTGAATAATGTTTCGATTTATCCAAACATAAAGGACACACATTTTAGAGAACATAAATTGAAGGTGGTTGCTGTGATTGTGGTGATGATTCAAAGTGGAAGAAAGAAGGATTTTGCTAAAAGCATAAATATAGCGATTAACCATTAAAAAAAATGTCATAGTTTGATTAAAAAAAAACAAATTAATTAACAGAAAATTTTAATACTTATTATCTCTATCATCTATAAGCACTTTGTGTTTTTTATTAAAAATTTAATGAAAGAAAATAAAAGGGAGAAAACAAAAATATTCTAAAATTAATTCTAGATAAGATTGATTTCTACGGAGCATAATTGATTAAATCTTTGATAGACATTAACAAAAATAGAACAGCCTTTAATGAAATGACCATTAGCCTCTTTAAAAATCATATCGCTGTCACCAAACGATTCAAATTTATACCTATGGAAAAAGAAACTTAGAAAATACCCCTAAAAACAACTCAAATCAAACTATTGCTATTTTCATTTATTTAACTCAAAGAAACTTCAAGGTATATATCAGAGTTGTTTATTTTGCTATGTTATCGGCATTAACAACTTAGAAAATAAATTACAGTTTAGTTCATAAAAAGATATAATGAACACTCTTCTTTTATCAATTCGGGCTATTAATAACTAGCGCCTCAGCTACTGTCAAACAGTGAAATAATTAAGGGATTAATTAAATAATCACATATGATTCCACTTCTCATGAAGATTTAAAATGAAGAAAAGGTGTAATAAAATCAAATTCATAATACCCTTGAAAAATTGAAGCTTTACTATCAAGATATTTCGTATTTAGTAAATATGAGACTTGATTCTGCGAAATAATATTGGTAACTTTTTGCTAGCTATAATAAGCAATGCTTTTTTGACAATATCGCTCCTCATGCTACTATCTTTCAAGGAAATCCTGAAGCTCTAAAACATATAAACAAATATTAGTATAAAATTGAGCATATATGTTTGAAGAAAATATTATAAATTGCAAAGTTATTGGGAAATTAAAAAGGTTTTCAAGAAAAGATTATAACTCGGTTATTTACCATGATTACTTCTGAAAGTGAAAAAGACTAAAATGATTTATTTTTGACTTACGAGAGGATATGGATTTTGTTTGCCTTTGTTTACCTCACCAATGATGATAAAAGCACAACCATTAATTTTAGTGAGATTGATGATAATAAAATAAAAAACTTCATTCAAATGCTAAAAATCAGAATAGTTATAAAAGAGGATAGGGCAGTAAAAAAGGATGATATAATTAAAAAATATTTCGGGACAATATGTAAAAGATTGATTCATTATTGGCACAAAGTTTGTTTTATCGTGAGAAATGGCAAGGCTATACAAGAAAATGAAATGTTTTACAGATATTATCTAAAAGATGACAATTTACTGTTTAATTTAGACTCTCTCCTCTTCAAGTTCATTATAAAAATATTGGCATATTACCGTGAAAAATAGACAAAATAACTAACAAAATAATAATCACCCAGCAAGAATAAAATTCAAAGCAGGTCATCGTATCTAAATTCTCAGGTGTCTTAAATTGAGACCATTGTAAATGATTAACTTTAAAAAATATAAATATATCTCAATGATGCATCATCATAAGACTAGCGGTTGGATTCTGTTACCTTTCTTTTGAATTTTATCAACATGCTATCGTAAGTTATTTATTCGGATATTCCCTAACTTTCTCTGGGCACGAACTTTGAAAATATTCATCAGCGATCCATAAATAGACAAAGAATATTATAAATATATAAGAATTACTATTATCTGTTAACCAATAAGAATATCACTAAAAGATAATTTAAAGAGCTGATGGACTATTTGTTTGTTGAAGAAACAGCAGTATTCAATGAACTATGCTTATAAAATAAGGGAGATATCATGCATCTTGTTTTGTTACCATCAGATAAAAAGTTAATGAATTTGAAATATTATCAAAGTCAAAAGTATAAATTAAGAAATACTTCAGTCATAAATATGCTTATTCCAGTAAATGATTACTCAAATCATCCATATAGTTACAAAAATACAAGCCCTCCAGGATATGAGATATTAAAGTTTAACAAAATATGGGAAATACTAGAAGATTGGCTGTTCAGATGTTTTCTTGAATATAAACATTCAGCAAAATATGCATATCATTTAATAAATGAGATAACGGAACAATATATAAAACTTTCCTACTTACTAAAAGATTTATTAAAAGAGGAGTAGATTCGAAAAAGTTATAAAAAATAAAAGTAATAAATTTTAGGGGCATTAACTCCTTCTAATAGACAAAGAATTTAGTTTATTCTATCCTATAATTATAAATCATAAATGTAAAGTGACTGGTCATAGTTGAAAAAATCTAATATTTCGCTTGCAACACCTGAAGACAAAAACGTTTAAAATGAAAAAGAGCCAAGCTTATCTGGCTTATCTTCAGCATACTAACAAAACTGGAGCCCTCATAAATCATAAATTTTATAAAGAAATACAATAGACCCGAAGATATGTAATATATGCAGAGATGATGTGGAACAAAATTTAAAAAATAGTTTTCTGTTATACTTTGTAAGATGGAGTAATTTTCATCAGGTGAATGGTATTAATAAGAGCTAAAAATTTTTGGTCTTTACAACTTGTGGTCATCATTTCCATGAAAAATGTTTTTAGCAAGCTGAATTTGATAAGCTTTAAGGAAAGTGTCCGAAATGTAAATTATCATATAATTTTGTTATGCAGGTGACTTGGGAAAATCAATAAGCATATTTGCCTTACCATGAAAATCCTCTAAATAACAAATTAATGTTTATATGTCTTGATTAATTAAAGCAAATTTAAGATATAATGAAGATAGAAAGATGTAATATTGTCAAAGAGATGCTTAGATCTATTATCGGTAATTCTCTATATATTTTTAATTTAGCCAACAAAGAAATAAAAGATGAATTTATCAGCACTTATATATGCTTATGGCAAAGATTTAGATGCTTGTAAGATCATTAAATAGATCTATAAAGATTATTTATAGAAAGTCCTCTAAAAATATAAGGATAATCGAAATACTATAATAGAATACTCGACATTCTTTTTAGATAAATTGTTAAAAAGAATGAGATAACTTTTACTTATCTGTTTAATAACAAAATACTGGAGAGTCTATCTGACGACATCAATCGGAAATTTGATGGTATAAAAAAGAACGAATAATACTTTAAATTAATAAGACTTCCCGAGAACTTAAAATAACTTTAACAAAAAGAAAAATAATGGAGTTGCTCCTTTTGCGAGCAGAAAGGGCTTACTTTATATGTTTGTTTGATTGATAGAGGAAACCCCAGCTTCAAAATATGTTAAAAATGCCAAAAAAGTGAAAAATGCCAAAAAAACAAAAAGAATATTATCGACTATATCAAATAGGAACATTTAAATGAGTGCATTTTTATTCGGACAGACAATGGTGCAATCTACTATTATGCTCTCCTCAACTAAGGAACAAAAGTTAAAGTCAGTCCCTATCCATCGATTTATGTTAATACAGTTAATAAAGTTGGTCATATCTACTCTTTAGGTGGATATTGGCCAAAAGAGCAATACTATCTTGATCGAGAGGATCTGAGAAGAATAGAGTAAGAGTTTTTCTCTCTAAAGAAAATGTCTTCTATATGATTAATTCGTGAAATTCATGATTAAATTAATTTTGCTTAATAATGACTCATTAAATGATATTATTTATGCAAAAAACTGAATCCATCTCATTTTTGAAAAGAATTACTTTATTTGTATTTTTTATCTACAATATCAAACTATGCGCAAATTAATAAAAAAAAGTATTTTCTAAAAATTAGAAATAAATTTTAATGATTTGTTGGCAATCATATTGATGAAATATCTCTCGAATAGTATTTGAACTTGGAATTGGCAACATCAGGATGATATAATGTATCAAATCTAAAATATTGAAATTTTAAGCATTAATCTCAAATTCAAAGTGATAAAGTTTCGGAATGTTCAGGAAATTCTCATTTCTCACCTTTTTTCAAATTATTTAATAATACTTTCCCAGATACTTTTTATTCTATGCTATATTTTTATACTATGTTATCTTTGATATGTTGGTATAATATTTAATGAAGAAAAATCAATTGTGTTCTAATCCCACCCTTAAATCAATTTTGGAGGCTGACAATAGCGATTCCAACAAGAAGATCTAAGGCCAGTATTTCAAAATACTGAATAATTCTAACTTGCAGGTTGTCCCTGGAGAAGAAGAAGTGATTCCATTAGAAGAACAAATTCTTGAGAAAAAGGATCCTCCTGTTCATTTCAACAATGAGGAATAAATTTACTAAGTCCTATTGTCCTTTGAAGTGCCCTGCGACAGTCTTTCTCCATTATTTCAGCAATTATCCTTAAATACAATTCCTGAAACTGCTCCTCAAATGGAAGAAGAGCAAGTTTAGAATGAGCTCTCTACTAACTTTGGGAAGAACCTTTTCCCTAATACATTTAAAAAAGTCTGGACCATGATGTTTAAAACCTTCAAGCGTTCGACCCAAACCTACTGTAATAAATATGGAATGAATTTTTAAGAGTTTCAAGAACAATTCACTTTCTCTAGTTTTAGTCCTTCTAGTGTGGCATTATTTTTCGAGAAGCTCAATGAGAGGCAAGTTTAAATGAAGCATCATTTCATACATTTATTCAATAAGATTCTCCGGCAACCTTATGTTCTCAATATTCTTGCAAAAGGCAAGATGAAAACAACCCAACAACAATATATCTAGCGAAAGAAGAGTTTAATTTACTTCTTCAATCGCTTTATCTGATTCATCTGAATTATTTACCAAACTATATTGATATTGATATTTCATATAAATTTGGTAAGAAAACCATGACGCCAAGAGATAATTGCATAAGATAACTGAGTTTTTGTGTTTGCAAAGTTTCACCTTTATTTTTATTAATGGGAGATTCGGATTTATCGATTAATTCCATCCTATTTATCTTTCTAATTTCTATAAATATATTTGCTTATGAAAGCCATATTTTTGAAGGCTTAGGTTTCCAATCAGCCAAATAGCTATTTTGTAAATTTTGCATTCTGTTCAGTCAAAAAAGAATAATCATGCAAATATTTAAAATCTATTAATAAATCGAGTAAGCAGCACTTGAATCCTCAACTATTGAAAAAATCCCCTCCAATAACTGTAGACCTTTTTAAAAATACATATGCTTCTGCCATAAAATCCATAAATTACGCTCAAACAAGTCTAACAAAAATGAAAAATTCAGGCAAAATGATAATTGTAGTGTGTTTATCAAGTTTAGTAAAGGTATTGTGATGACGCCTTGACAAGGATATTCCAATTATTTCCGTATTTGTATTTAGAAATCAAAATTTATTATCACGTCACCAGATTATATTATTATGTAAAGCCAATAAATAGATTTGGAATTTTAATTATCTTTGTTAATGTTGCAAGAGAAATCATCTCCTGCCTTATTAATTTTGTTAGAGGACAACCGCTATATAGACCCCATTGTTGAATCTGAATCCTTTCACTCTCGCAATTGGCGAGACTTGCTCAGTGCATCTGAAAATTAAGCTGAAACACCAAACCTCCCTCCCTCATAAAGGATAGGAAAATTTTAGTCTTATTAAAAATAGGAGTAGCTTTCCTTTATCTAGAAATATTTTGACAAGGAGACTATAAAGTAGGCTCCCCAATTCAAATAAAATAAAACACAACAAAAGCCATGTGCCTCAACTTGTGGAATCCAAAAAAAGAAAAATAACTCTACAAAATATATTCCTCGAAATATCCTGTCTAAATCTTGGACTTTAATGTTTGCAAAGTATAAAAATAAAATATTAGCCTACTATAAAACAAAATACCCGAATAAAAAAGTAAATGCTAAAAATATTAAAAAAAAACTATCTCCAAAAAGTTATACTCAAAAACGCTCCAAGAAAAAAATCAGCAAAAAGTGCTCTACTCCACCTCCATAGAGAAATTTCAGTCGGAAGAATTTCGCTTAATTTTTGAATCGCAATGCTGTTTCAAAAATAAAGTGTTATCTATTATATCTCCTTGTGAAAATTCTCAGAAACAACTACATGATATACTTGCTTAAAGAAGGACAAATGAAGGAAGATATCGAGTATATTGGGCAAAAAAATTGTCTAATATATTATTTACAACAGATTCAAAAACCAGAAAATATTTGATTTGCATCTCAATTATACATTTACATCCTAGCTTGCCTCAATAATCATAAAATTATATATATTTGGTTTTTTAACATCTAACATTATATACATCTTCACAATCACTATGGGACATCGCTCACCAGGAAGGATGTGTTGCCAAAATCCTATCGGATTGGATTGAAATTACTCTTAGTTTGTGCCCAGGACTATTCACTGAACTAGCCAATAAACTAGTACGACTTTACTACTTTTGCTTTACGCTGCAACACCTATAAATGCATGGCTTGCAACAAGTTAAAATTAACTGGAAAGAAGATATCAGCCTCCCCCCTGTCTACTAAGTAACTGTTGTAATCCACCTTCTCCTCGCTGCGAAGGCCTTTTTTAGAGACAATAGGAGCATTTATTCCTGGCACGGAAGTGACTAATTTATCAAAATCGCTGATTACCATATGAGCTCGAGGTATGTTGCTCTTTATCCTTTTTAGAAGACGATACATAAAAGTGGGCAAGAAGAGATCGCGACAACTAACTTCAGTCTGTTTCTTGATCATGCGTTGGACGAAATAATTTGCTATTCTGTCTAAAGCATTACCTTTTTCTGGCTATGCCTCACTACCCATCCGCAAATACAGATCTAAGCATTCCTTAACTAGCTGATCTTTTTATATTAACTCGCTGCCTTCTGTTTTATTCTCAACATCAACAGTTACAAATCTATCGTAAATCTTGTCCTCCGCATTCCAGAGTACTTTATCATGGGGTAGATTATCCAATACTTCGAAGAATAAAGCAAAGCAGAGTTAGCTTTGTTTGTAGTCCGATATATCTTGGTTGAGGACTCGTATCTGCTTATTTCGTATCAGATGGGGGAAAGACTTGGTGAGCTTCTGCTCAATTCGTTTGCAGAGAGCAGGTGAAATCTCCACTATATTGTACTCGATTAATGGCAACAATTCTCGATGATAGTTGCTAAAGAAGTAAAGGATGGATTAAGCAGCACTGCCTGTTCCAGCTCCTGCTTCGACAATTCGAATTTTATTTCCACTGCCTTGTTGTTATCCATAGTGTTCATGAGCCGCCTTAAGATATCTGGCAATTGTCATCCCGTAATATGGTTTGAATATTTCACAAGGCGTAAGCCAAGCATTAGGAGGGTACTTTTCGGCTAACTCGCGCTGATAATCATCATAGCCTATGAGTGTGCGGAAGTTAATCGGAGCTTTGAGTTCGCCAACTTGAAAATCTGGATAGAGGGAGGAAAACTTGGCTTGCAGAAATAGCCATGCGTAGGGTGATAGAGGCGGTCAAATATGAAGTTACGCAAGGGAACCAGCTTTGTCATATTATTAAATACGTTTATAGAAGATATGCAATCACTAAATAAAGCATTATGGTGCAATAGCTTCTTAAAAATATTTTAAATAAAGAAAAAACCATTTATCGCTAATTCAATATTAATAAAGTATCAATAATACTTGAAAAAAATGACTTGAATTGTGATGTCATCGATACTTTCATCCTCCCTCTGCCAGGCCTAAACAGCCTTTTTCTCCAGTATTTGAACTGCCTCTTCAACGTTGTTGCGTACAAATGACGGATTTACCAATTCCATCACTTACTAGTTGCTGATGAACTACCACAAACCATCTGATGCCACAATCATGTATTTGTCATCTAAATAGAGATATCTATACCTTTGGTTACCTCATAACAGCTTACTTATGGCTAAGAAATTAGGCCTACAGTGGAGGCCACGTAATCTCCAAAGGAGCGAGTCATAGCAAGCCCTGGAATATCCTTTTCCTGAATCCAAATCCTGAAGGGCCCACTAGGTTCTCCATCTTCATCACGATAAGGAAAAACTCTTCCCCCATTCATCCGTATGCGATAGGCCTCGCGTTCATCTTAGGCCTTATGATCAAAAGAAAGAGGTCTTGCTTGCCACTTATCGTTGATGCGACTAAAGAGAACAGCTCTTGAATCCCCAAGGTTGGCACAATATAGTGTATGATCATGCAAATAGATTAGACAGGCTGTAGATCCCGAAAAATTAATATCAATACCTGACTCTTATAGATCACGTGCTGTTTTAAGAAAAGCATCTCTAAGTGCATTTTCGACCACATTTTTAGGACATTTTTTGAGAGCTTTGTGCTTGATGAAGAAATACTAAATATTTTAAGGAAGTATTTCTTTGACGAAATCCGAGACAAAGTGGCCGTTAATACCATGCCCGTCACAGACTCCAAACAGATACCTCCCTAATTTCATGAAATTCTCAATCAAAATATAAGCATCCTGATTAATTTTTTCCTTGTGTTCAGCAGCCATCCCTCGTCTATTGCACAGTGCATACTTCGATATGAGGTTTGCAGATTCATTATTACCTTTGCTATGTTGTGCTAGCAATTGCCCCCAATCTTTCGGGCTTAATTTTATGCTGTCCTGAGACTTAGTCTTGGCATGCCTTTGCTTTTTTACAACTTAGCTTTTGTTTTCTTTTAACTCATTTTTAAATGGCTAACGCTCACGAATTTCCTTCTGATGCTTTCCTAAAGCACTAATAGTTTTTTTATGGAGTTTTTTCTTTTTGACCTCACCTGTCTGTAAATTCGGCGGTCCAAATATGTTGAGATTCTTTATCTCCATATTTATGCTGATTTTAGGTGGCTTTTGCAAAGCAAGTTGTTGCGCTTCTCTTTGCAATTCACTGCGGGATGGCCCAATTTCTTTAGATTCACTAAACATCACTGTTTTTTTAGGCGTAAGAAACTTACGACTACCCGTATAGCGTAAATACTTCTAACTAAAGTTATTGTTTTTGGGAAGTGGAGCTGGCGACACTTTGCTCTTGGGTCTACTCGATGGCTTCATTTATTATATTCTATTTATAAGTTAAAAATATCGCAACAGTCATCAAATAATAATAATACCGCAGGAATGCATTTATGTTAAAAGTAAAAATGTTATTAATCACTAGAATATTAACTGCTTGGCCTTTTGCTTCAAGAAACTCATACAGTCCTCGCCAGCCTAGGTGTATATTGCTTACAATAACTATCTCAGAGGTGAGGAGAGCTAAGGCCGGCCCTCTTAAGCCAATTTATTAATGGTTGGATATACATTCTTTTGAAAGATAGACAGTTTAAGACGGTAAAGAGTGGGTACCAACTGAGCCAATTTTTGCACAATTAAAGGACGACTCTTGGGAGTGCTGTATAAAGCTCCATTGCAGATATGCTGTGTCAGCATCCACTGCTATACATGCTGACAAACTGCATCAAACAATTGCTCAGCTTGAATCCTAATTTCTGCGCGACTAGAGGAAAAACATACAAAAACTTAATTGAGTATAACACTGAGACTTGCTTCTGCTAGCCCTGGGGACTGTGCTACCAAATCTTGGAAAATTTTAAGGGCATTAAGGGCTACTTTTGCGTTAGGATCATTAATTTGTTTACTAAGTACATCAACTATTCGACTACTGACACGGTGTTGTCCTATCTCTTCCGGATAATGTGAACAAATGCCTGAAATAAGGGTCATATTTTAAAGTCTAGCTTTCCAGTCACTGCTTTCACAATTTTCTAATAATCCTTCGAGTTCATCGAACTCAGCTGGAAAATCAGTAATCTTATTTTTCTTTTTTCTTTTTGGATAAACTTCCTCTGCTTACACTGGCAAGGGTTGCACCATCTTCTTTTCTTAAATGATACTCTGCTCTGGTAGAGACTCAACTTTAGTTTGTGAAATTGTGGGTTCCTCTCTTTTTTTGAATTTATTTCGCTGCTAGTTAGGTATTAGTGCAAGAACCTGCTGCCCTTTTTCACTTATTATTAAAGAATTGAGAAGTGCCTTTGTCCGTTCCCGAATTTAAAGGGAACCCTCACCAAGAAAATCTACAAGAATAAGGACAATGCGATCGAGTTCTTTTTCATAGAATCGTGGAAGGAAAGCAATACCCTCGAGAATATAGACAATGGCTGTTTTAATAGGAATAGCTCTTGAGATGTGTGTGGCTTGTAAAATAGACACTACTCTTCCCTATCCACAGTTGCAGCAAACAGTCAATAAGGCACGACGCACCTCTTCAGAAATGAATGAGTTAGTATCAAGTGTTCTTCGAACAAGCTTTCCGAAAATGAGTTCAAACTCACCATCCAATTGCCTTTTAACCTTTCCACTAAGTTAGTTTACTGCTGAGACTGCATTCTTGCTCAATGTTGATCTTAAACTCTCACTAAGCTTCATCAAATCTGGGACTATAGCTTTTGTTACGCTTGCTACCAATAGTTCTGAATGATGCATTAAAATGCG
>Ga0302186_10001361_pt1 | contig 20313 bp, 18 predicted proteins | sample II_Bog_E1_2_FD_198782 | JGI IMG/M metagenome (GOLD analysis project Ga0302186, IMG submission 198782) | Peat permafrost microbial communities from Stordalen Mire near Abisko, Sweden - II_Bog_E1_1 | ecosystem: Environmental > Terrestrial > Soil > Wetlands > Peat | place: Sweden: Abisko...
TTGAATGGTTAATTCCTTAGTCTTTTTCAAGTCCACTAACTTACGTATTGTATGGTGTTCAGTTTACATTATTTTGCTAAGATTCGTCATACTCTAAATTTCCATTGTTTTTTAGAGCTAATAGCAAAGAAGTAGGGCTTGAGAACACTCTTAGTTTAGATTATTAATCCAATTTTTTTTCATCTTTCTCAACCTATCCATATGATTGACAACTGTATTTTTAATATTTCTCTCGAGATGACTAAGCCACTATTCTAAGTTTTGTTTTTTATAGGGTACTTTAGAGAAGAGGGTTAAACTACAGTGGTTACTAATAACAGCATTAATGAGCTGATCGTCGAATTGGAGACCTGTTATAGAATGAAACAGTTTTGAGATGTGCTTGCTGAGTATATTCATGTCGTTTGTAGAAGCAAACAATTAATAAAGTTATTGATCAGTCAATAGATAGAATCTATTAAATCCTTGGCGCTTTTTCTGCATGTAGTTTGCCAGTCCCACTTTTACCTTTTCAATTCCTGCAATCATAGAGACAAGCTTCTCATGAATGTTTTGACCATTGCAAGAGTCGAATACTGTAACTATTCTCTTCATATACTTCAATAATTCCACCCAATTTCTGAGAATTTTATTAAACATCTTGTTTTCAAAAGGAAGTTGCTTGACTACGTCTGTACCGTCAAAAATAGGATGAATTTATATTAATTTTTTTTGAAATTATTGGCAGCTCTCTAAAGCTTTAGCTACATACAAACTTTTTTAGAGCAGATCATTAATCCGCTTTTAATATTGTCCTTTCATGGGGTTGAACTGAACTGATTCCAAGTCAAGAATTATTTGCTACAGAGTATCCTCCATTGGCGTATAATTGTTGAGTAATGGAATTTCGTTATTTTTTTTGTCATTGTAATATATTATTTCGTATTTCATGCCCATCATTTGTGTAAATACTCTTTCCAATGTTTGTTCCAGGTAGAATTCATTCCAAGCGTCGTTAGATACTGCTTCGATCTCATCTATTTTCTCCAAAAAGTCCAACTGAATTGCTTTATCCAATGTCAGCCCCTATATTTATCCATCAATAAAGATCCCAATTTTTTGCAGATGCTTCTTATTGAACCCCTTTTTCTTAAGAATCTTTAATAGTCTCAAATGATTTTACTGAAAAAATTAAACTTCTTTTTTTGCATTGATGATAAGCGAGTTCAATTAAGGGCCAAAATCTTGCTTTACACTTTTATCTATTTTTTTAATGTTAGTGATAATTTATGCCAATATGTTTTCGGGTTTATCTGGTTTGTCAATTTCAAATTAGCTAAAGGATTAGTGATACCAAATATTCTTGCTTACTTCCCAACGGTAAATACTTTCCCAAAGGCTATAAAGAGTGAGAAAAATTTGTTCCAATTATTAATATAGTTGAAAATCATGTTGTTTAAATTATAGATGAATTTATTTGTATCTGATATCCTGAATTTAAGTTTTGACGAAAGTGTACTGTTCCTTTAGATGTTCCAACTTGTTAAAGTTATCCACATAATGTTATCGGCCAGTATTATTCTTCACATTCATGAGAGTGATTTCAAATAGCTTCAAGATATCATCAATTTACTGGATTTGTTTTGCAACTTCTTCAAAAATATTTTTTCTTATTTAATCATACTCTTTCTTTTTTGTGATCCTCAACTGATAAATTATTTTAATATTACGAGTATTTTTCCAGCGTCTTTCACTATCATTTTTGGAAAGCTTGCAAGAATTCTGCTCACAAAGGTTATGAAGATATATTTCGTAGGATTCATTAAATTATAAAATAATGGTCTCGAGCATTTATAGCTTCTACCGTTGTTTAACAAGTTCATAAATATTGGCTGGCTTTTGACTAATTTATGCAGTTAAGTTGCTTAGTGACTTTTACAATTTATTGGATGCAAAGTTATATTCTTTGACTAATAGCGATCGATATTAGCCAAGTTTACTTTGGAACAATTATATGAGTTGGTCCTTGGCAATTTTATAGTCGAGGTAAAACAAGCCATAGTTAATGCCATTTCCTGGGAAATACTCTTACACTCGATCTAGAAGAGTCAAATAATTTCCTATCTGATCTATAATATCTTTTATGCTGGAACTGATACTAATGCTTTAATGAATAATTTGTGAAAGATTTAAAGAGTGAGATATTTTTATTAATTGCTCTTCAATATATGCTAGGGTTTCAATCACTTTTTGAATCACATCCTGTAATTAGTAGAGATCACCTTCAATCCAATTATATTGAAGTGAATTTACATGTATTTGTCCAGCTGATGGTGATATAGAGGTAGAATTGTTCAGAAAAGCAGGAATTTAAATATCAATATCCCCCTCGTTTTTAAAAATAGCAAAAATTTCAATGAGACTTTTACTTTGGGGAGTTTCAATTGTCTTCAGTTTGTTTAACACACTGGCAATGTTTTCAAAAAACATTTTCTATAACACTTTTCTTTTCAAGACCAATTCAATATTACTATTCGTTATGGAAATATTTAAAGCTATTATAGGCGGGTACTCGAGGTCAATTAGAGGAGTATGCTCATAGGTCAGTCCATAACAACTAAAACTTTGAAAGGAAATTGAAACAGGCAATCTTTTTTTAAAGGTTTGTGAAAATCTATTTATTTCAGATTTAATCCGTTCTTTTATGGTGCTTTTGATATTTTGTTACACCAAAATGAGCAGTCTCCGCAATTTGCTCATCAAATAAGTGTTTTTATCAGTCTCATAAATTTTAAACCATCCATCAGGGTGTTCTAGCAAGGCCTTCCTGATGATTTCTGCGATGAAGGTGATTATATGGGTTTCGATGAAATGTGTAAAATAGCCGACCATTAGTAAGTTGTCAGCCACGAATCGATCTATCACATGCAATTAGTCTTTCAGATCGAATATCTCCTTAGCATTAACCTATTACAATTTTCCTTTAATAGCATGCATGAGCCATACAATTTAATCTTTAAAGAATATGTTTTTTAATTCCAGCTATTGCGTCTTTTTTTGCAATGATTTTAATACTAATCTGAATTTTTTATTGTCCTTCATCAAAGTCAGCACTCTATCTTTAGGTTTATATGAATTATACTTCCTCTCTTTTTTGGGGATGGGGAAAGGACAAATACTGGGATCTCTAAAAACTTCAGTTGTGAAAAGAATTTAATTCATAGTGCGTTTAAAATGATCGTTGAGTTATAAGTACTAATCTCTGCCCAGAAAACTAACTCCAATCTTGTGAGTTATATCGTTGAGCAGATATTTTGGCATATCAGCTGCTTACATTAAATCCAGGTTGTCAATATAAAAGTTATACTTTGCCCAAATTATAAATGACTTCCTTACCTGAACGGCTTTTATCACTGTCTTAGTATACTCTTCAGGATTTTCAAAGGATAAACAAACATAAAATTTGTTTAGCTCAATGAGAGAATCAGGACGTTCCTCAAAATGTCCTTTCAAATAATAGTCTTAGTTGATTGAATTTATTTCTGTAATCAAAAATTTCTTGAAAGTATTGTCTGTACTATCGAAGGCTCTTCCTCTTACTAACCCTTTGCTAATTTTTTATGAATTACATTCCTCTATGGTAGTGCTAACCTCGAAATTAAAATACTTTAAATCCAGCATTCCTCTGCCAAATTTCCATTATATCGATTTTAGAGCTTCATTGAGATCGTAATCTTCGTATATTTTTATTTTGCGGGTGATGGCTACCTTGAGTGGGATGCGAGTGGTGGGAAAAACTCGAGGATATATTTATTATGCTTCTGTAAGTGGTATGAGTTCTCTCTGTTCTAATGAATTAGGAAAGCAGCTGATTGATTTAGAATACATGATAATTTTCTGAGACTTAATGGGCTTTATCATGTTCAATCTAAATTATTAAAATTAGAAACATAAAGCAGCAATATTCTTCTAATAGAGATTTAATGATCTAAAACAATATATAAACTCCTTTGAAATTGAAAGATATATCTATATTTCCTCTTTAAAAGATCGATCTTTCATTAGATATCAGAATGATTTTATAAATTGGACGTTCAGGATATTTTGTATGCAATAATTTTGAATCATGAAAAAGTTAAATTTTACAGCTAATCTGCACAGTTATAATCTGCCATTTTGTTGAAAAAATAAATAACAAAATCATACCAATGACTGCCAAAGAACAAACTTTTAAGATTTCATCGCTCCCTTTTGATTTTTACTGTTAAATAATAATAATTAAGATTTGATATTAATAATTCTCTGAAAAAAGAATTATTCGATAATAGTATTTTTAAAATCCCAAATGATAAGATTAACTCAGCATAAAGGTTCGTAACTTAATGCTATTTTAGTAATAAAACAGCAAATTAACTTAAATGTATTGCCTTAGCTATCAATTGGGCTAATATACTACAAATTATCCATGCAATATTTACAATGATTTGAAAATATTTCAAAAAGAAGAATAATTTCTTTGTTAGATGTAGTTAAATTGAAATTATTTTTAATGCAAATATTTGGCCTTTGTATTTTTTTTGAAAATTAAATTGATATTTAATCATAAAGTAAAAGCTCCTTATTATTTTTAAAATATTAATAATAATGCCACAGAACGAAATAAACAAATAACATTTAAATTTGCCGATAAAATACTTCCAACTCATCGAAAAAGTTGGTGCTAATGGAAAATATCAAAAGATTTTAACTGTAATTTTTGCGCTCATTTGGTATGTCACAGGCATTGTGCTTATGAGCACAGCCTTTCTATTTCTCAATCCCTCTTTCGATTGTACCGGTCAGGGATTGCTTACAGATGATTGCTATGATTATGTTTGCTCTCTTCCCCGCAGTTCATGGTAAAATTTTGTGGATCCGAATGCTGACAAATTTAAATCTCTAGCTAACTCTTTTGATGATACATTTTATTGCGATGATGAAATTTATCTCAATCTCTACTCAACATTTACCTACTTTGGGGCTCTTTTGGGGTATATCATTACTTCATTTTTTTCTGATAACTGAGGGAGGAGAAAAACTGTTATTATTGCTTGGGCCATATGCACTATCGGAGTTGTGATGACTTTAGCTTCACCAAATATAATTTTGGCCTCTGTGGGATTGTTTTTGACAGGTGCTGGCACAGACAGTGTAAGTAACATTACTTTTGTTTATATGATTGAAGTATACTAAGATAATATGAGGCAAAAATACATGGTAGCTGTTCAGGCTTGCTTTCCGATTGGTGCTCTACTGGCTACTCTTACTTATTATCTCTCAAAAGATTGGTGGACAACAACTCTTTATGTCATTTTAATACCATCAATAGCTACTCTTATTTTGATGATGATTTTTATTTAAGAAACACCTATGTTTTTGATTAGGAAAGGGCCAGCTAAAGCTTTAAAAGTACTTAATAAGATTGGTAAAATAAATAAAAGTAAATAAAATTGCGTGTCAATCTAGGATATTTAAAATGTAATAATGAATTAAAAAACACAAAATTACACAAAGTTAATTACCCCTTGGGATCTTTTTCGCTTTAAATCACTGAGAGTTATAACAATTTATGGAGGAATCCTCTCTATAGCGACTTATATCATGTATTATGGACCGATATTGATTGTGGGACAAGTTGGTTTCGACATATATACAACCACTGTCATTATGAATTTTTCTGATTTGCTGACTTACCTTCCCCTCATTTTAATAATTAAACGTTTGAAACGAAAAGTTACTTGTATTATCCTTTTTGGAATTGCAACTCTAATAGCTGGAATCCTAATTTTTATTGTAGCTCCCACAGGTTGTAATACAATTTGTACAGAGATTGTCATACAGCTAATTCTGATTTTTATCTTTAGATTCTGTATATCAATGGAGTATGCGATTATTGGAATATATTTAAATGAATTGTTACCAACGAGAGCGAGAGCAATGGGCGGTGGCATTATTAACGTTTTGGGAACAACTGCATCAACAGTAAGTCCAATAATGATGGGAGCATTAATCAGGAATAAAATTAATCCTTTTATTTTATTTGCAATAATGGGCATTTTTGGAACTTGCAGTTATACTTTTCTCAAAGAAACTTATCAACAAGTCATTCCAGATGAAATAGAATAAATTAAATATCAAAAAATATGAACATTTGCTGCAAATATTAGTAGAGATCATATTTTTGATTATATACTATATGCATTATAACAAGTTCATTAATTTTGATGTAAATAATATTTGTAAATCCAACAGATTTTTATATTATAATGATACACTGTTAGTTAATGAGTATAAAGATAGGAAATTTTAATTTATGTCAATTCCTATTCGTAATAGTTTAATTTTATAAGATTTTGTGTTTTACTTATATTATTTTGAGTTATGTACATTTTATAATTTCTGTAAAGAAGAGACTTACTCCAAAAATATTTTCCATTAAACTGAAGCAAATACAAGGATTTAATTCGGGAAAAAATATCTTACCTTAATAAATTAATTGGAATAAGTTTATTCAAAATAATAAATGTCAAAATTTATAAATCCTTAATTATTAGATAAAATATAACTGCTGAAAGGGTATTAGGCATCCAACTTAATGATTTATTGTATCCAATGATTTAATGATTTAATATAAGACTTCTTATATTTTGGACTCAAATTAAATAAAAATACTTTTTTAATTGTTTGAAGTAAATTATCTTAAGTAAAATTGTATTTTTAATCATATAGTAAATAAACAAAGTGTTCCTATTTACATTGCAACTTTCTAAAACTCATAATCATTTTTGGGAATTATATCAACATGCAATGTTATAAGATTGATATAAAGAAACTGTCAAAAAGGGATAAACCTATTCTTTCATTAAATGTAAAATGCAAATATTTATTATTATTTTATAAATTTTGCAAGAGTTAAGTCATAATAATTTTAAAAAATACAATAAAATGTCAAAATAAACCTGCTCAGTTCCACCAATTGATTTTGCATCATTTTCAAAACCCACATCTACCTGCATTGTAAAAGGAGACCCAAACAGCCGCGCCAATATAAATAGGCCAGTTAGCCGTGGAATATGTATTCCTGGTATTTGCACAAACCCAAAGTGCCCTAAAAAATAAAAAGATAAATAAAATGTGATTTGGACATGTCTTGGATAAGGTTCCTTCGATATGCACTAACAGGTAAGAAAAATGTTTTGTTTTGCCTGTAAGAGAAAGTTAACAAATATCACTAGTGCTATTCTCTATTGCTGTTTGTTAATTGTAAAAGGATAAATTGTTTTAGATGATCGTTAAACTATAGATGAGGACAACATTAATGATCCATAACAAATTTTCGAGCATTTTATTAATTTAAGAGACAGTTTTCTAGTCTTTGGAGCCAATAAATAAGAAATTGTCAAATGGCATTATTTAAAGCTAAAAGCTACTCAACCAAAAACATGCCCTCAACAACATTCCCTCGGAAAATATGGAGAAACATTTTATGATACCTGGAAATGCAATGGTTGCAACAAAACATTTGAAAGTGATAAAAAAGAAAAAGCAAAATGTTGCCAAGGTTGTGGTTATTACCTTTGCTGGGATTGTCTTTGACCTGTGATTTGTATGTTATGAAATAATTAGTATATGGTCATTTCTACAATGTTATAAGATAGATATAAAGGAGCTTTCTTTGAGGAATAAATAATTAAAGCTAATTTTAGTTGTTAAAACATAAATAATATTTATCGTTTAAAAAGTATTATTATTTTATTTTATTTTGTGAATACAAGAAACAGGAAAATGGCTACGAATCTCGCCTAATGACAAGAATAAGTTAAGATCTCTTTATACAAAACTGTTTTTTAAGGAAAAAGATTCCCAAAATTAAACTAAGTCTCAATTGAAAATATTTTTTATTAATTTTCGAATAATTTTTTTATTTTGTGACTTTATGTAAGTCAACAAGATTTTAAAAGCAATGGAAAGTAATTGTTTTCACATAAATATTCAGTAAGATTTCATTGATCTAGACTATTCAATGTTTTGGGAAATAAAATTAAAATTAAAGAGAGACTGTAAAGTTCAGTCTATAAGCCCTATTCTTTAGGCTGAAATAATCGAAAAAAGAAAAATTCATGTAAATAGATCATCGAGGATTAAAAAATTGGATATTTTTTATTTTTGCCAAGGTGAGATTTATCATTATTTCGAAGATCCAATTACACATTAAATGATATAAGATCCAGTAACATGTAATTTTTGTGGAACTGTTTCGATTAAGCATCTATTAATGTCAATCTAAGTTTCTATCAGCGATGTCCAATGTGCCGAAATTCAGTATGCATAACTCCAAATGTAAATTTACGTAAATGTATTGAATATAAAAAGGCTTTGAGTCAAAAGTAGTTTTTGATAGATGATAGAGAAAAAAGGAAAGCGGAAATTGGTATGACTGATAAATAGGATATTTTTACAAAAATCTTTATGTATTACAGGAATATTATTAATGCAATGTTTTTCTTTTTTCTCAAATGTTATTATGTATCCCACAAAATGAGTTGCTATTTGCCTTGTAGTTCTATATTCATACCACTTTTTGAGGACTATGTCAAAAATACAATGTTATAAGATGATTATAAAGGAATTTTCTTCCAGGGTAATCCTTAATGCAAATAACATTTGATAATTATGTTTTCTTAAACTATCCTATCACTAACCAGAATTAAATTATTATAATTAACTTCTAAGGTATATGGAAGCCAAATCTTTAATTGTTGCTCGTCAATGCGGGGCAAATCTAGTTCATTCTAGAATTTAAAATCAAAATGATCAAAAGGCATTTTGTTATAATGCAGTTCTTTAGCATAGAAAAAGCATGGCAGCAAATGATGTTGATAAAAAAATTGGATTTATAATATACAGAGATTTTTTTATAAAACTGAAATTTAATGGTCACTCAGTCATGCTGATGAAATTTGGAATTGAAAAGATAGTGTTGGTGGTGACATTTTTATCAATATTATTTTTTTGACAAATTATTGGGTTATCGAGAGGGAGTTGTATTCATTTCCCTTATAAATAATACACAGTTCAAGGGATAAACTATTCTAAGACTATAATGGAAACAAAATTAGATATCTCCTTCATATTCTCAATCACAAAATTATGGATATTTTGGGGAAAAATGGAAAGGACTGGGACTTTAATGAAATTTTAAGGGAAAGATCTTATATGAAACATTATTATCATTTGGGATAAATTTTAGTGAGATGAAAGAGTAATTATCAAAATACGATTGCAAAGTTATGTGATTTTCATCTTTGTTCTAAAATAATTTATTTAACAATCTAGACTTAAATTTAGTTTTTTTATTTTAATATTTATCCCATGAAGTGAGTTGCAATTTACATTGAAAGGTTCTATCTTAATACCCTTTTGGGATTATATCAATACAGCAATGCTATAAGATAGATATAAAGCAACTCTCTTCAAGGAATAGATAATTAATAAATAACTCTTTTAGTCCTAATATGACATTTTTGTTTTTATTCTACAACAAGAATTAAATTAATTATATTTTTTAATGTCCAAGATGATAGAACTCAGCAAAATCCTTTTTCTTTTTGCCTTTGGCTTATTAGTTAAAGCCGATTTTGTCGCTTTTGTTTGTCAAACAGTTGGTCATATGAACCTCTCTTGTATAACTGATAGCAGTGGCGCTCTTTGCTAATCTAACTGTTGTGTTTAATGGTAAATATAACGATATAATATTTCTCAAGGAACTCAAAGAGGGTGTGTCTAAACTAGTTATTGCTCAAACAAGCCATAATTTTAAACATATTTTTATGAAGCTTGTAAAATAGATGGTTATGGTCTTTCTTGTAATTGCTGTCAAATGTATTATTGGGTTTATGAAAGAAAAACTTATCTCCTAAGTTAATGTACCACTGATAGATGTTGTGCTCTTAATAATTCTAGTGTAAATAATAGTCAATCAAATTCCTCAAATATTGCTAATTCCACAAATACAACTAACTCTAGTTCATCCAATTCCTCAAATATTACCAATACAACCAACTCTAGTTCATCCAATTCCTCAAATATTGCCAATTCCACAAATGTAACCAACTCTAATTCAAGTAGCTCAAATTATAATACAACAATGAATAAAACTGGGGCAAATTATACAAATGCAAAAACCAATTAAGCGATGAACTAATCAAAAGGTTTGAGTATGAGTGCTATTATAGGAATTACAATTGGAGTAGTTGCTGCTTCTGTAATTCTAAGCATTACAATTTATTGTTTAGTAAAAACAAGACAAACTTTAACTCAAACAGTTTTGCCAGATTCAGAAGTAAGTTCTTCGACAAAACTACCTCCTCTGAAGATCTCAAGATTAAGAAGAAGGTGATGCTTATTATTGTAGTTCATATTGTATGTTTCTTTTAATCATTTTTTATATATATCCCACGAAGTGAGTTCCTATTTACATTATAAGGTTCTATATTCATACCCTTTTTTGAGATTTATCGATAAGGCAATGTTATAAGATAGTTATAAAGAAAATCTCTTCGAAGGAAATATTAAGAAGATAAATAAAGCTTATTTTTTTAAATTGAGAATTATTATTCTTATCAACAAGAATTAATTTATTATAATTCAAACTATCACAATAAATGATACAAAAGCAAACATAAAAAATATGTGCATTAATTATCCTGTCACTTTTAATTGCTATCTCTTCAGCTCAAGCAGCTCAACTTTGCCCGTACTGTTCTGGAACTTGTGATATGGGATCCAATGGAATAATTTGCAGTCAATGCTAAACAGGTTATACACTACACAGTAGTGCTTCTTGGGCAACACCAACCTGCCAAGCATGCTCACTAAATAGTGTTGGTTGCACTAAATGTGTGAATACCTCATCACTTTTATGCCCATGTGAACCTTCTGATGCTTTTTGCGGACTTATGAGCATTTACTGTCTTTAATGCAAAACAGGACTCACAAATACGAACGGAGTATGCTATAATTAATCCGCTGGGGCTGTAGCGCTGCAATACAACTAAAATAAGGGACTTTTTATTGGATTGATTATTGCTGGTGCATTGGCGGCCATTTTAATTGGTAATTAATTGTTAAAGCAGTTGTATTGATCGTTTTGTATGTTGTTCAATGGAGACCGGCTAAGGGCCAAAACACCCAAGCCTTGTTGAACACAGAAATTGAGATCCCAATAAATAGATAATGATTGATCAAATCAATATCATGATTTATATTTTTTTAGTTAAAAATTAGCGCATCTTTATTGTTTTAGATTCGTAAAATTTTTAGTTCTGGATTCTGACTTATTTCTTTTTCTATTTCATGAAGTGAGTTGCTATTTATATTGTAAAGTCCTATATTCATATCACTTTTTGGGATTATATCAATACACCAATATTATAATATAGCCACAACGGAACTTTCTTCGTGGGATAATAATAACAGAACAACTTTCATCCTTAAAGATTTATCAAAAATTATTCTACTATAAGAATCAAATGACAATTTATTTTAGTCGTACTAGTATAATAACTATGGCAATACTCTTGAAGGCAATTATTATTCTAATGGGTTTTGCCCTCTTCTGTTATCTTTAACCTCTTGTGTCTTGTCCAGATCATTCAGATGACTTCAGTTGCATTGATTGCTGGCCCTATTAGTATACTCATGAGTGGGATAGTACATGCTGTTAGGATGATATTTGGACTCATTAAGTAACTTGCATCTCGATGGAGCAATGTAGAACTGATAATCAAAATAGGTGTTACGATGGAGAACATCTAAATGTTTTGCATCCATTAGCAATAGTCCTTTTTGTTGCAACTGGGATATTGGTATTAATTTAAACCTATTCCATAATCAGATATTTGATGAATTAAGTGGAAAGCCAACCGAGGAATAGCCTGGCTTTAGCAAAATTATTAAAGTAGAATTGAAGATTCGTTGGTGAGAGTTAATAACGACGAACATTAATAGAGAGTTATTTTGGCATAAAGGAATTTAGATATAACAGATTCTGATTACAAAAAAGAATGTTCAATTTGCATCACAGGATTTGTTAGGAGATTCGATAAACTAAAAAAAAGAAAATGTCAGCATGTTTTTCACAAATCGTGCATTTAAAGATGGGAAGCAATGAATAAGACTTGCCCTAATTGCAGAAGCCTTTAGTGATTATTATACAAACCTTTTAATGATGATTGTTATAATCTTTTTTTGTCTTCTTTTGTTGATTTTCTTTCTTTGGCATGACAATTTTCTTCCCACGAAGTGAGTTCCTATTTACATTGCAAGGTTCTATATTCATACCCCTTTTTGGGGATTATATCAAAAATACAATGGTATAAGATAGATATAAAGGAACTCTCTTCAAGGGATAAAAGAAATATAAAATAATGCTCACAATTAATTTTCTTAAAATAGTTTTTTAATACACAAGAATTAATTTATTATAATAGTACAATATAACCATGGGAGCTTAAGAAATTCATTAATCCATTTTGGCTGTTGGGATTGCTTATGTCGGCCTCCGCTATCTCGGTTCTTACGGCGAAAAAGAAATATACAGGCCTTTTAAATGGGAATGCAAACATTGCGGATAAACAAGGCATTAATTTTCTAATCAATGTTATGAATGTAGAACATGGAACAACTCATCTGATTGATTAAATCAATTATTCAATATAATATTTTCCCAATTTACTATTATTTATTGAGCAATTTACAGCCTTCGATTTAATATGTCAAAATTTAATATTTGGAGTAATAATGGGTATTTGTAAATAGCTATTCCTTGTTTTGCGGTAAAATAAAATAACAACAATCGTAAATAAAAACACTTTTAAATACAAGACAAAATACTAAGTAGAGAATTGTAGGAAAAAAAATAGGAATATCTTAGCAGTGCTCCTGTGTGTATATGTAGCATTAATTATTTTTTCGTTTATAGAATTGGATTAACTAAAGCATAATACAATAAAATAGATGTTGCGAGCTTATATTTACAGTTTTACAACCGATTATCTTCCTTTGAAAAAGAGCCTTCTTTTCCTTTTCAAATGTCAGCAGCATTCGGACTTTCCTTCCCACGAAGTGAGTTCCTATTTACATTGCAAGGTTCTATATTCATACCCCTTTTTGGGAATTATATCAAAAATACAATGGTATAAGATAGATATAAAGGAACTCTCAAAGAGGGATAAAACCTAAAATGGAAATAACGCTTAACCAAAGAAATATTATTTTTCATTTTTATTTAACAAGAATTAAATTTTTATATTATTTAATAGTACAATAATAAACATGGAACTACAAAAACAATCCGAACAAAACGTCATCGCATTGCAAGAAAAAATGAATACCAGACTTAAAAACCTAAAAATTGGGCAATAAGTACAAATCAAAAACACCCATACTTTTCATAGCAAAAACGGGGAATTTCGAGGGAAAATGGAATACGATTTATTTATCCGGAATGGTTATGGCGGAAAATGTATTCGAGGAACCATTACACGCACCCAATAAAACGGAGATACTTAAGAGATGCAAATTAGCGAAGAAATCTCGAAAGGATCATCGGCTTGGATAAATTGGCTCAAATCTTGGTTTGCCAACATGATTGAATTCTAAATCATAATTTGCATGATTAGTGACTAAATTAAGTATTCAATGCAAACTATTAACGAGGCAGTATTGCTGTTACCGCTTAATCAATTTGTTAGGTTAAAAACGTTACCGTATCATTTGTAATTTCGGGGTTCGTACATTCTGTTTTTTTCATTACGACTCGTAGTTGGCCCAGCAGATTACAAATATTTGGTTTAAAGAAATTAACTTTTCCTGAGTTGACAAATAATTATCAATAAAACAATTTATTTGAAGTTCATTATTCAGAAACATTTGGATTCTGGTCTTAAACAAGACTCAGGGATTATCTCCAGTAGGGAATAACCTGACGGTGGGTAGGGAAGATTTGAGTGAAAACGTCGTAGATATTATTGTACTATTTATTTTCATATAATAATTAGGAGTGGCTTATAATTAAAAATTGGGAGAATATTGTGTGATTTGAAAAAATAAAATAAAAAATATTCATAACATGATTGTTTTCCTCATGATGAAGTACATGGATCTTTACCTGGAGATGAAATTCCTATTCCAAATCATATATATTGAAAATGTAAAATTATTTATGGCGAAATACCTAAATAATATAATTGTTAAGAATTTAGATGATTTCTTTAAATATATTTTAAAAAAATTGTTAATGATAAAATTAAGTTTAAAAAAAGACGATTAAGTTTGATTTAATTTATCTCAATTTAACGGTTTCCTTCCCACGAAGTGAGTTGCTATTTACATTGCAAGGTTCTATATTCATACCCTTTTTGGATTATATCAATAATACAATGTTATAAGATATATAGAAAGGAACTCTCAAAGAGGGATAAAAGAAGAAAATAAATAATGCTCTGTTAAGCCTAATTTAGCAATAAAAAAAACTTCGGATAATATATTGTAAAAAAGAACTGTATTTAAATCATTCTTCTATGTCCCAAACGTTAATTTAATCATTTCTGGTAACTCTTGTCTGCAGAAAGGGCAAATTTTACTTGTAAAATATTTCTAATAGCATTTTTAACAAATATTCTTTCCGCAACAATTCAAAACTCCATCTTTTTTTATAATTACTTCGAAGCATAACTAACAATCATCTTCGCATTTTCTTTCGTACATACCATATTTATTAAACGCAAGTATTTTCTATAAAAATACATAATCGGGGACATATTCCTCTTCAGGGAAAATTTTTATTAGTTGAGTAGGAATTTATAACATTTTCTGGGCAAATTACTTTCTTGAAGGAAGTTAACCAGCATGAGCTAGACCTACAAGTGTTATTATTTGTAGACGATGATTTTCTATTTTTACGTATTGCGACCAAATAAGCAATTAATGATCTTTTGCAAATTGTTTAAGAAGTTTATGTTCGAACATCTCATTTTTAATTTTGCTTAAAATCTGAATCTTGGATTCGTCAAATAGCTGCATAAGCTTTATAGGTCTTTTTCCTTATTTAATTTATTTAGGGATCATGGTGTTTTTTTAAAATATTATTTAATAGATTAAAATACAATAGTTAATACATTTCAATAATTTAGCCATCAGCAATATTTGTAATTTCTTTATGGAAATTTATCTACCACGATTGTTGCCATCTGTATTAAACTGCTTTCTTTTTCATTCCCACTTAGTGAGTTCCTATTTGCATTCGAAGGTTCTATATTCATACCCTTTTTGGAATTATGTCAATAATACAATATTATAAGATAGATATAAGGAACTCTCTTCCAAGAGATAAGCTGAAAAATTTATAAGTTTCTTTACTTATACCTCTCTTAGCGATTATTTAAGCAATACTACTATATTATAAGATCGATATAAAGGAACTCTCTTCGAACGATACTTAAGATGCAAATATAAAATTCAATTATTTTAAAATAAAATTGTTTTATCCCCAACAATAATTAATTTAACTTTGATTCTTAACAATACAATAATCGGAAATGAATGATCTTGATAATGAGTAAAAGGAGTTATAAAGAAAACTTGAGCAGATCCGCTAATTAAAACGCAATCCTGTTTTGCATCTTCAATAAAAAATGAATTCACTTGTGTTAGAAAATAAAAAATTAAATGTTAGGGTATCTTAACTTGAAACGTTACTTCATAAAAATGAGAAGCGTCGATAATGGTTTGGAAAAACAGGCTAGTGGCAAAATTATACTGGTGGAATGGAAGGTATATTTGTTGATGTTAATATCGCTTAGTATAACTTAAAAAATCAGCCATTTGTAAACACTTTTCTTACTGGAGAAAATAACATGTGGGAGCTTTCAGGAGTATCAGCAATATATGAGTTATCAAACAAAGGATTTAAAGTTTATGTACGTTGTAATATCGGGGAAAACAACTGTACTGTCTAATTTGCTAAGAAAGTCAAATGGATACTCAACTATCAAGTTATAAGCCTCGATTAATCATGGTCATAGCTAAAATATAATTTATATGAAAATTTAAATAAATGGTTATTTTAATAAAAATATTTTTATGCTATGACTTCGAGTCAATTTAAACCAATCATAAATTTAATAAATCTGATGATGTTTTTTTTTCTTCATTTATATATTTCCTTTTATTTTTTTCTACTTGTTTTTTTTGTTTCTCTCGTTCTTTCCCACGAAGTGAGTTCCTATTTACATTAAAAGGTTCTATATTCATACAATTTTTGGTAGATAAGATAGATAAAAGGAACGATAACGACAACGACAAGATCATAATGATAGATACTGGCAGTCTCTTATCCGATCTGAGATTAGTCTTGTCTGGGACTATCAGACCTGGATATAAAGGAACTCTTTGGAGAAATACTGAAGGACAAATAAATATAAAAAGAGGATTGAATAAAAAATTATTATAAAAGAATTATTTTTTGAATATTAATAGTTTAATCTAATATAGTTTAACTATAATCTAATAGTACAATATAATGCCAGAGACCTACTGGGAAAAAGGAAAGGACTGGTGCCGCTGCCATGGAAGACGTCCTCATGATTGCCCTGGCCCTGGAGTTAGCACATATGTAGAAAACGGGAAAGATTGGTGTCATTGTCACGGAGAACGACCCGACTACTGTCCAAATAGAAATTCATCAGGAGGGAATAATTCTTCTTCAGGAGGTTTTTACATTCCCTTCGGTACTTACACCTGGAAATTCTGATCATTCGTCATCCATTATGTTTAAAATTATACTTTTTTACGAAGAAAAATAACAAACTTCAAATTTACCATTTCAAATACTACATGCGTTTCTGTTTGGCAAAATGAACAACATCCTCAAGAAGTAACTTTGATTTTTTCATATCACGACGAGTAATCATTCTGTCTCACCGCTTGTAAATTTATTGCAAACAAAAAAGCAAATTAGTTGGTGGAGTTTGACAATCTATGGCAATATTCCAAATGCCGAGCGAGTTTATCGGGAAACAGTTGATACGCATGCGAATTAGCTTATATAACCACGCTTTCTTGCTGAAAATTGATGAAGACACAGTGATATGCAATTGACTCAAGTTATTTGATTTAAAATACAGAATGAGGTTGTGGACCATTTGTTTTCTTTTTTGTTCATGTTTGCTGTGAATAAAAAGTTAACAATATTAACTTTGATTTATTATTTTTAGAATTTATCCATATTTTTTCTTTTACTATCCCCACTAAGTAAGTTCCTATTTACATTACAAGATTCTATATTGATATCTTCATTGGCTTATATCAATAATACAATGCTATAAGATAGATATAAAGGAACTCTTAAAGAGGGATAACTAAAGCTTATCAATAATATTTTGAATTTTAAGTTTTATTTATTTATTAAAAACTAAATATCTGATAATAAATTCTCAGACAAAATCAATGATAAAGCAACTTTCACTCCTTTTTGTACTGATCTTCGCAGCAATTCTCCTTTCAACTTCCGCTTTCTTTGTCGCACAAACTCAAGAATCTGATCAATGCTTTTCTACGGCTGGCTCCACAGCTATCGGCATTCTTGCATGTGAATCAACCACTTCAGACAGCCGCCCCATCAATGCCACAGTTCTCGTGGAAGTTCGAAAAAACATAACTTGGCTTGGCTTTTCGGATTGGTCACCTTACTTAGCGAGGGGTTCTGACTTTTACTGTCTGAAGATAAACAGCTGCTATCTGAGTCAACTTGAAAAAGGGAAAATAACTGCTGGAGATCAATTCAAAATTTCTGTTATTTGCACAATGGTTCCTTGGTTATTGCAGTAGCGTGATTATTTGTTCTTTGCCATCAGGACAACGAGCTCACCGCTGGAAAGAGCACTTGCAAGCATCAAGATCCCAGGTTACCGATCTTAGCCGTTGGAACTCAAAAATTAAGTTTGGTTAAACCTACCAGATTGTTGATAATTTATGGTTTTTCAGCATTTAAATATTGTAGGAATTTTTGGATAATCTGTATTATTTTTTGGTTGGGTATTGAGATATAAAAATATGATTGTATCAGGCAAATATGGAGTGAGTGGAGTAAACTAGGGATAGAGGCTGTGTCTTTTTAGAAATAGGATTCGTCTCTCTCACGAAATGAGTTCCTATTTACATTGTAAGGTTCTATATTGATACATTTTTGGGGCTTATATCAATACTACAATGTTATAAGATAGATATAAAGGAAATCTCAAAGAGGGACAAACTATCACATTAAATAATCTAAGTTAATTTATTTTTATATTTGTCCAAAACCTAAATCTTTTATAATGAATTTTAATTCAAAAAACTAAAAGCACAAGATGACAAAGGTATAGTTAGATAATAAGTATCAACGATATTTTTAATTTATTAGATTTAAAGTAAGCTTGGAACAATGTGTTGATGTATGCCCATCTTAGAATAGCAAACGGATATTCATTCACATATTTATGAAGATAATTAATACTTAGAGTAAAGATGACTTTTTACTAAATGTCCAGCAGGAAAATGTTGCCGAAAATTTAACTTTTAATCAATTTTTTCAAGAATCTGATTTGCTTCAGTAAGTAAAAGAATACATCGAATAAAAACTAATTAATCGGCTGCACCCATTAACTTTAACTTCTGAGCTGAAGTATATATTCGATTTTGAAAAATTAAAAACATCAGAATTTAAAATTACCAAAGAAAATTTGTGTTCAGAATCAATAAGTATTCGATATTATGCTTGGAAAATAGCTACCTAAGTTTTTCGGGAAAAATGTCCTGCAATAACTCTGCCATTTTTTAATTACCCAAGCACAAGAAGATCAGGAGAAAAGAATATTTTTTTGAAAAAATTATCTCTATGAAAAATGGGTTAGAAAAACAAAGACTCACAAGGATAAAACAGAATCTATAGTCAGAATAAAGTTTGAGCAACGTCGAGATCGATGTTTTGATTTGTTTTCCATTTTGCTAATTTTACAATGTTATAGGATAGATATAAAGAAACTCTCTTCGAGGAATAAACTAAATATCTTCAAACTGAATTCATTTAATTTTTGTCAAATTAACTTTTTGCAGTAATAATAATTCTCCAAGAGGGATGATCAATAAAATAAGTGGCTTAAAAATTGTTCTGATTTTGACTATAATCTCCCTCACCAATCAAAATAGTGTGATTGGATAAATAATGGAATAAATTGTAGTCAGCTTTTTAAATGGATTGGCATAAGAAGTAGATCAAAAGATTAGTAGTAGCACAATAAGTCAAAATATGCACATATTATCAGGAGAAAAAACATATATTTTAAGGGTTGAGAATACTCTTCACGAGCACCACGGTCAATATGGTTGGTTCATGTCCGTGAGTTCAAATTCTACAGCACCACGATCCTCAATGACCGATTACGTTATCACTCACAAACCTGTTGGTCAATTCAAAGCTCACAATCGCTGGAAATTTATTCCTCAAAAAGAAAAAGAAGTATACAAAATAGTTTTAGGTGACGGACCAAACAAAGGATATGAATTATATTCTTTTCTGGATTCTTAAAATGATAGAAGAGATAGAGAGTCCTATAAAGTTTTTATCGCTCCTGCAAACTACAACAACTAATTTAATAAATGGGAGCTTGAGAAATTGGGTGGGAATATATATCTAATTAAAAATGTCAAAACTAATTACTATCTGTGCGCGCACCGTGAAATGATGGACCAAAAAAGTGATGTTTCGACATGGATTCAAACTCACGTTAATAAAGATGTGGCTAGTTCTTGGACAATTATTGAATATTGATTGAAGACTTGATTATCGCAAATTAATTTAATGGAATTATAATTATTCCTTATTTTATCTCATACAATTTTAATATTTTAGTCAATAGTTAGCAACTTTCTAACACCACGACATTTTTAGGCTTGATACCGTAATCAAAGATTGCATAACTTTGGAAAATAGAAAGGATAGAAATAGCAAATAAATATAATTAGTGAGTATGCTGGAATTTTTCTAAATATTTTTCTTTTGATATAATTTAAATTTGCAATAAATCATTTGATCATAAATTAATCAATTAATGGATAGATTGCTTGGTCATAATTTCTTCTACAATGCCTTCCCAATTGCAAAAAATTAATAATTTTCTAAATTCATCTTTTTTTGAAAATCTTTGTCCAGGAGCTATTACTTTTATGAATTTGGCTGGAATGTATTTCTCTAGC
>Ga0302186_10001366_pt1 | contig 20270 bp, 15 predicted proteins | sample II_Bog_E1_2_FD_198782 | JGI IMG/M metagenome (GOLD analysis project Ga0302186, IMG submission 198782) | Peat permafrost microbial communities from Stordalen Mire near Abisko, Sweden - II_Bog_E1_1 | ecosystem: Environmental > Terrestrial > Soil > Wetlands > Peat | place: Sweden: Abisko...
ACACGCCTTACGAAACAAGAAAGGAAGAACCAATTAGAAGCGTAAATAAAGAATAAACTTCGAATGTTTAAGAGTTGAAATCACCAAGGAAATAGAATTAGCTCAATAATAATGTAAAAGAGAAAAAACAAAGCAAATCAACAGTTAAATTTTCAAATATTTCAAAGTCTCCCTATCGAGATGGCGAAAAAAAGAATAATCAAACTTCTCCTTTTCGATCAATGTCGAAGTTTAATTCGGTAAATAAGCTTCCTCGGCATCACAGTCGATCGAACCTCTCTCCCCATAAATCAAATACTTCCTATGACGAATATCTTGAGGCAAGAGGCCAGTTTAAAAAATAGCCAAAGCCAAAAATTGAGCATATTGAAGCAAACGCTTTGAAGAGTAATTATTGTTTGATGTAGAAATCTAAAACAGATTGAAGCTTTCTCGAATCATATACGAAGACTCTCAGTTCAAAAACAAGAAATACTAAATAAATCATCTCTTCAACACTTTTGAAGTGGAATTGAGGCAAAGGAATGAGATCAGAGACAAAATTAATTCTCATCCATACATTCTGAGAAAGCACCCTTTGGTTGTTGATTGAAGCTACAATTTTTAATAACAAATAAAAATATTAAATTATCAAGAATGCATTGCGATTTAGACTGAAGTGTAATTGATCACATTTACGATGTTCTTTTATCGTTTTAGACACTTTTTGGTTTTGAGGAAATTTGAAGTCATTAATTTTTATATTTTGTTTACTTGTTAGTAAATAACTTTAACTTTGATATTAGCTGCTATAAATTTTTGATATCTGATCCAGACTAAATCGTCTACGATTATTTTGGTCATTATTTGCTTCTACTGCTTCATGACGGTGCTAATTTAGATAGTCAGTTTAGAATCGTGCCACAAGGTCAATCTTGATCTTTTAGAAGCCCGAGTTTATATCTTATAACAAGGCTGGATTACACAGTTTTATTTCTATTTTGCTAATAACTCTATTGTATTTCTAATTTTTTTATTTGCTGGAAGTGGTTAATCTGCGTCTACTAACACCCGCCCATCTGTATTGTTCTCTGATTCATAAAGATTTATATATCTTTCAATAAATTGGGTCTTCAGCTGGCTAAATTACTTTATAGAGGCTAGTTCTATTTCAGCCTTCACGAGGGCTTTATACAGGCATGGATTTTATTATTAAAACGTAGCTTTCATTTTTTTAATTTTTTTTTGCGAGACAGGGGTCAGTAAGTAACTTTCCATATAGGCGTAATCATGGGTTCCCATAAAATCAACAGTGAAAACTTGCACATCGTCCTCATCAAATCCTTTAAATTCGTTTATAACAGCTGGCCAGGGAGGACTATTTTTACATTTGGCAAATACGAGGTCGCCTTTTTCATAAAAATTATAGTTAGTACGAACGGGCTCTACTTTAATGAAATTAAATTATCTGGACATTTGCTTTTTAATTTTTCCTCCCAAATATTCTCTATATATATTTGTCGTAATTACTGCTGATAATTTTTATAAATAATCAAATATCCTGAAAACAAGTGTTGGCAAAGTTTTTAATATTCCTCGATTATGACTACAATGATAACAACAATCAGTGAAACTATATTTAATAATGCGAGTCTTAAACTCTAAGCTCTGATTTATATAATGGTAGCATATGCGGTAAAAAAGTATAATGCTGATGGTAGTAATTGGTAATAAATAAATCGTTATTGTTTCTTTCTCAACACGCCTGCTTTATGCTTCGCTTTTTTTATTGCTGACGGGGTACTATCACTGAATACACTTCCTTTATCCGTCGATCCTTCATAGCTTTTTATAAGTAAAGTGAAAGGATGTTTGGGCCTAATTCAACGCATAACGAAAAGTCATGCGACATCATCACTGCCTCCTTTAGGAATAACAGACATTGACTGACGATATTCTTTTTGTCTGACCCTTGGACATCGCTTTTCTTGACTTCGAATTATCGAATCAATGAAAAGTAAGTGTTGTCTGCAGGAATCTAAAAATTGATTTCCTGTAATATATCAAATTCCATTTGCACAACATCGAGAAAAGTGATGCTGTTAATTTGGATTTTTTATAAAAGTTTTTTTAAGGAGATTTGATTAACTTCTAGATATTTCCAGGCAAGCCAGAGGCAAGTGGTGGCTCTGGCGATCTATTCTTTAGCAAAATTTGTTGGTTTGGTTTTCTAAGAGATTATTTTTTACATATATTTATCATATATGGATATAGCCAAAAACAAGGTTTGCCTGGTTATGAAAGTGAATTTTTCTTTGAAACTGAAGAGGATGCTTAAATGTTTACTTCTTATTTCTTTGAAACTAAAATGTTAAGGGGTTATTTCAGGAAAATGAGTTTATATCATTTTATTATTTATAAGAATGACGCATAACATTGATTCAAAATTTAATTAATAGTATAATCAAAGCAAACTTATATTGGTCGCCTGTTTATTTTATAATTTTGAGATAGAAGTCCGACCACTGGGAGCAAGGTTTCAGTCAGATCGAAACTATCATTATTTTAGGCATTCGATCTTAAAAATTATATTTTATCAATAAATCAATTATTATTTTCACAATACCTACTAACGACATTTTATCATTAAAAAAAATAGGACTCTATTAATTATTATACGTTGAATTTTAATTAATGCTAAATAATCGAACCGTGGTTGAAATATCGTTACCTTTTAGATTTGTCAGAGCTTTAAAAAATATTTAAGTTCTTCTAACACCTGATAGTGAATTCAACTACATTCTAAAGCCCATAAAAATTGAAAATTTGATAAAATAAAATTTCCATAATACCATTCATTTGAACTTCAAAATATAGGATGCTTGTGATTAAGTGTTCGTAGTTTGATGATCAATATTGAATGTTATACCTAAGTGAGCAATATTGTAGGATAATTAAATTAAAAATTGGTTGCCAATAAAAATTATGTTGCTATTCAATTGCCAATTGTGAAATCTTTATTCTGGTTTATTTAAATTGATCAATTTATCTCTGATTTTAACACGATTTATTTTGATAGTTTTTCCTATTTATAGTCATAGCTACAAATAATAAAATTAACCAGCAGCTATTGATTAATGCAAAATGTATTTCGTTTACTCCAGTCGAGATTTATTTTATTTCTAATGCATTAATAATTTGTAATAAAATAATAAGTGCAATAACTCCCAATAAATGGAAGAGCCAGATAAATTGAGTAAGTTTGAAACCATCAAGCCTCTCCCTGTCATTTCTCATAGAAAACTATCTGCACAGGCTGAATAGTTACCTCGATGCACTCCAAAAAATATAAAGTCCAACGTAAAAGACGAAAAAATAGAGAGCACAAGCGAAACTGAAAAGTAATTTTGGTGTAACCAAGGTTAAATAATCACCCAATATTTTCTATTCCAAAGGACACCTTCATCTTTAAAAAAAGACTTATCATTAGTCCTAACAAGTTTATTAACAAGAAAAGATTATATGAAACTTTAGAAAGCGATCTCTTGAAGAAGCAAATCGAAGAACTGAGGAAGATTCAAAAGGAAGGATTTTGTAAAGATTAAATCATATTTTCATCCGCTTTACGGGAGTTCGGTCTCCTGGATAAATAGTAACCTTTAAACTCTTTTAAGCCAGTAGCAACAATAAAGCCTTCATTCTATCAACCATCAAAGAAAAGATCGGTTGGAAATCAAAGAGATCGTTTAAAACCCATAACTAGTGAAACTCACATAAAAAACGACTAACTTTAGTTTCTTAATGTTGAGAAAATGATGCTAATTGATATGACTGCGACTAAAAAATCATTGAGTCTAATGGTGAATTCATCGGTTGATGATTCATTAAGTTTAGGAATGTAAAAGGACAAATCATCTCTCATCCAAAAATCAAAAGCAAGAATGAGCAAAGATAATACATACAAATCTAGAATACAAAAAGGATTCACCTTGGCTAACGAAGATTCGCGGCCAATTTCCACTACCTAAGACACTCCTCCCTTCAATATGAACATTAAAACTATCGACGTAAAAAATAACAATCCTAAAAATGAAGTGATAAATCAAACTTAGATAAACATCACTCCGCAAATTTAATAAGACGTCAAAGACGAAGGTTAATAAATTAAAAAAAACAAAGTTTTGCATTACAGTTGCAGAAAAGAATAAAGCGCCGATAAAGTTACTAAATAGATACAAAATTTCTCTCCTGTCAGGAAAACTAATAGAAAAATAAATATTCCATATTAAACCTACTATTACAGAGATCTTATTTGGAAGGTCAACTTCAGTAATAATCTTTTTGTGGAAATACCTTTGGAATATGAACATCGGCTCAAAGTCTTCGTTGGCAAAGGAAATAATTCATGTATGGTCAATGGATTAATTGCTCGAAGACCTTGGTACGCATTTACTGATAAAATAGAGGAAGCTAATTTTGTTTGGACTCAATTAAAAAGACTGGACTTTTTTAGGAAGCAAAATTGTCAAAGTTAAATCATTGATAAATAGAAAAATAGCCATGGCAAGTATATTTAAGGATCAATATTAACAGATACTGACTCTACTCGTTTCAAATCGTATTTAAAAGTTTACTTTCACAGTTAGTAGCATTGTGATGAACGTATGCTTCCTCGTGCTAAAAATTTCAAGTATGATACTTGCATAAAAACATCCGAAATAAAATAAACCCGCATGCATAACCACCTGATAAATAATTACGTTTTGGGCAATAAAAAGGCTTTATTTAATACAATGTCAAATTATTACAATGAAATAGGTAAAAATGTCTTTGATTATTTACCTTTGACTTTCCATATCAAAGACGGCATGGAGGACAAGAAATATTTTTAATTTTTGAAATACTATCACAAGAGAGCGAAGGAAACTGCGAGACACAATCAAGAAAAAGGGAAACAAAAAGAATATAATGCTTGGATTGTAAAACCAGGATAAAATAGTAATCGAGGAAATGGAATTAAAATGTGTCTTACTTTAGAGTAAATAAAGTCCATTTTAAAAACACGTGAGAAGTACGCCGATGGAACTTATCGAACCTTTATCGTTCAAGCTTACATTGAGCGTCCCCTTCTTTATAATAAACGAAAATTCGATATCCGTCATTATATGATGATGACTTGTGTCAACGGAATAATCAAGGGATACTGGTATAAATATGGATATATACGAACTACATCAAGTTAATATTCACTAACTTCCAACAATGGATGTATTCATCTAACAAATGATGCAGTTCAGAAAAATTTGCCCGACTATGGAAAGTATGAAAAAGGAAATAAAATTAGTTATGATGAACTGAGCGCGTATATTGACAAATATAATAAAAAAGCAGGAGTGAGTTTTTACCAAACTATTTATCCTCGGATGAAAGTAGTTATAAATTTATAAAGTCAATGGCAGCTGATGCAATGAAGGCTTGTTCTGGAGGAATTGACCCGAAGAAGTTGGAGAATAATTTCGAAATATTCGGGATGGACTTTATGATAGATTCAAAACTAGATGTTTGGCTTATTGAAATCAATACCAACCCTTGCCTTGAACTTTCTTGTTCTCTTTTAGGATGCATTATCCCTAAAATGGTAGAAAATGCTTTATAGTAATTGCGAATTGATTTAGATTAACTTTAGATGCAATGTTCCCTCCTCCAGTAAGATACAGTCCTAAAGGCATGCAGTACCTAAAGTAAATGTAAAAATAAAACAAATTCTAACTGGTCTATGACGAACGCATCTAAAAATTATATACGGGTTCTTTGGAAGTGTTGGATAATAAATTGCTCGAATAATAGGATGATACTTTCGAGGACTGCGGCGATGATTGGTAAGATTCCTGACACTGTTCTTTTAAATTTATTAATAAATAATTATTTCAAAAATAATGATCAATTGCCATTGTGGGATATCGTTTTATTACTCTTTTACGATAGCTTCTCCGTCGGCTATTCACTTCATTATCGACCTCCTGTATTCCAGTTAGTTATTCCTTTTTATTCCCTTTAATGAGTTTGATGAAATGTTAAGCATTGATGATGATCTAAGCTTAATTATCTACTTTCTAAAATTTTTATGTCTTGAATCGCTCCTTCTTAATGTTTTTGTCAGAAATGAGATTACTTGATCTAATTTATTTATTTTCGCTAGCTTCACTTGGTTCAAGATTCATTGATTAGTTGCATTAGTTTTATTCAAAAACTTTTAGCTCGTTAATTGTTGGAGAATCATTCCATTTTCTAATGTGAACTGACTATTTAGGTATACGAATCTAATCACCTACCTTAATTTCACTATCATACTTTTGAGACTTCAGAGCTCCAATAACATATTGGGAGTCATTGATTTTTGGTGGGGATTTAACAGATGAGTGACCTATAATTCCACCAGTTCCATCTTAATTGGGGCCAAAAATATCATATGTATCCTTATAGTTGGATAATTCCAAATTAAGATATTTAACTATTTAATTGGCCGTCTCCATCTTCTTATGATAGGTTTGAATCTATATATCAAACTTATTCTGCATATTGGTGAGTTCTTTAATTTTGGTCAAGTCTTAAGCCCTGCTTGGTCTTTATTCAAATAATATTTATAGTTCATTATATTTCTTATGAAGAGTTCCATAGTCACCCTCGAATTTCTGTTTCATGGTTTCAAACTATTGATATAGCAGTTGCGTGTGCTGCAATTTTTATTTTTCCGCTATCAATACTTTAGCCCTGCATTCGCTATTCATATCATCCATCCTTTTGACACAATTTTTTTAAAGTAACTACTTTTATTTCTAGAGTTCCTACTTTCGAATTTTAACTTTCTTTTAAATATCTTTATGGATTAATTCAAGTTAATACTCCATTTCAGCAATTCTTTTGTCCTTATCAGACAGATCGTTTTTCATGCTGTTAATTTTAGTGAGAATGTATTATTTCTGTTATTAGTTACTCATTTATTAAAGGAGAGATGAACTGAAGCCACTCAGCAGTCGATCATTTAAGTAAGTTTAGTTTATTTCCACATGCTCTGCGATGGATGTCATATCTTTACGAAAGGATGATTGAAGTTAATTAAATTTGTTTTAATTATAGCTTGTGAGTTATGCTATTTATTGTTTATAGTTATTAGATAGCAATTATATCTATTTCCTGTTGCTTTATTCAAGGAGTTATTTTTACTTTTTGCTTTGCTCCTACTTTTGCTTATATCTTTAATCGAACTATCCTTTGAGTTTGAAAATTTAAGCAATATATCTATTTTCGATGGATTCTATGGCATTGGATTCTTTCAACATCTTAATTTAGTTCTCCATCTCTGTTTTTAGGGAATGTAACTAGGCTTCTTTCTTTTCCATTGATTTCTGGAATTAAGTCTATTTGCTTTCCATGGATCTCTGAAATTCTTTCATTTGGCTTTACATTTACTCAGTCATTTTCTATTTTTCTTGTCTTCTCTGTTGTTAAATTTGTCTGATTGTCTTTGTGTGTTCAATCTTTATTTTTTACACTTACTCTTCCTTTTTTTTAAGCGTTACTTCCGCTTTTCGCAGAAGCTTCTAAACTTATTCCCCTTCTATTTTTATTTTTTCGATTTAAGTCATAAATTTAGATTATTGCTATGAAAGTTTTCTTTGATTTTCCATGACCATTTGCCTCATCTCTTCGTTCGCATTCATAGTAACATCTGAGAGTGCTCGTTCATGCCTGCATTGCAATTTGATAATTTCTTCTTTATTTTTTTACTATAAATCTTGCATTTTCGAATTCCACAATTTATTCTGATATTCCTTCTCCTTATTGTATTGCCTTTATAATGATTTTATATTTTTTTCCGATTATTTCTTCAGTTATTATTTCTCCAACAAACTGGTCTTGAGTTTTTGAGATTCTTACTACAATTGCTTTGCTTTTTCAGTCATTTAGGTTTGTAGTTTAAATTTTTACTGCCCCCACTCTTACTTCATCAAGTTGGTTTTCGCCTCCCATTCGTCTTGACTTTTTTTTATAGACAAGATAACTTGCTTTAATTTTGTTTATTTTTCCATCAGAGTTTTCTCGACCAGGTGTTTTTCATCCATCATTTTTTTTAAAGCACTACTTCCTTACTCTTTGAGAATCATCATCTATTTTTATTTTCTCCGAGCGATCTCCTCTAACTTCATTTTTTATAAGGTAAACTATTTTTATTGATCCTCCATTGTTCTGGCGAATAATTTATTTTTTTAAGTTAATTTTGATACTTATTTCAACATTTGCTGATTATCTGCAAATTGCTGGTCAATTTGAATTTGTTTCTTCCAAAGATCATCTTTGATACTGCCAATCTCCTCTTTGTACCTATAGTTTTGTTAATTTAGCTTTGCTATTTACATCTATTTCATTGCTGCTGTCTTTTTACTTTCTTACTAGTTATCAACAATCTGCCGTACTAAATTATCTTTTTATTCTTCCTTAATTCTAAGCATCATCTCATAGCCTTCAGCCTGTTCTGCCAGTTTATCAGCTGTCAATTTATCATAGATACCCTTTAAATGCTTTTTATTCTATTCAAAAGTGATAAGATTGGCTTCGATTTCTCCTCTCAAACGCAATATACACTTCTCATATTATTAATATTTATCTGCAGCTTATCTTTTATAAATATCGAATTCCCGAAATCTCAAATCGTAAGATATCAATTTATCTGCAAACTACTCTTTCATGCGTTGTTTTTATTCATTGTTTTATGTCATTATCAAAGCTATCTATTTTTGAAATGACACCATCTTTTATTAATACGAAGCTTTCATTAATTTGTTTTAGGTCAGCAACTGATCGACTTCTTCCAGTCTATTCTTATGCTCCATCTCATATTTGTTGCGCCATTCGCTTTTTTACGATTACAATTGTTAAATCATTTGACTATTCTCAGCAAGATCTTTCTCCATCTCCTTCCAATCTACTCTGATCATTGATGCTATTTCTTCTAGGTTTGCGAGTTGCAGTTTTAATTTTTTATTAGAATCTTCTTGATTGGGTAGCAAATTTCGAAGGATGTCTGTACTACCTGAATCATAAAATGTTTACATGAAACCATTTTGGCTAATTGCATCAACTGCTCCTTCAAAGAAATGTTCTAATTGTAAATAGGATTAATTTGTCCTTAGAAAAAATTGGCTTTACTCTGCAGCTGGTGTATTTTTCTTGTATGATGTAAATGTAAGGGTCCCTTCGTTGAGGCTCTCTCTATAGAATACGGTCTGTATTCATTATGCAAATATTATTAACTCATATATTTATAGCTAAAATTATTATACAAACCTAGTCGATAATGTGATGCTCTATAATCTTTCATCTATAATAAATTAACAAAAATGACTGAGTTAATATTATAAATTAATGAGCAAATTAATAAAGATAATTCTGATTACAATTATAGAGGACTTAATGGCATAGATTCATCATGAAGACTTTTGTTTAAAGGAATTGACAATTTTTTTCACATTTTCCAGATCTTTTAACTTCGATTTAGGAGCTATCAATTATAAATCAAGCAAAATAGGCCAATATTTTTAGTAAATAGTTGATTTGTCTTTGACTCCTTCAGCTTACTTCAGCAGTTATTTAATTTCATATGTGAAGATAAACCCTTCTAAAGCTTCAATCAGACATTATTCGCTAAAAAATTGTTATTATGGGTGAAATTAATAGTTCAATTTGTATATTTGTTCATATTCCTTATTAAAAGAATCTCGATAATTTAAAACGACTTATCCTTTAAAAAATGGCTATTTTCCTTTTCTTTTCAGTTTGATTAAAATGAGTCCTCCAATTGTATATATTTTTTAATCTTTAATTTATATTTAGGAAGGAAAGGTCGATTTGACTTTGGTGATGATAAATTCATTGGTGTGCTTTGCAAAATTATTATTGTATTTTTTAATTTGGTCTGAATCAGGGGCTCCAAATACTTAAAAACTCTCAATATCATCACATCTCATTTTAATATTCAGGTCATAGGCGGAAGGAAAAAATCCAAAATCAAAGGTTTAGAAAACATATTTTTTAATATCTTCCTGATTGACAGCACAAAAGTAATTGAATCCCTTCACATTTTTCAGAGTCTAGCACACCTACGAACGAAAATCAGTGGAAATACCAATAATAGTGAAATTAATATTATTTGTCAACGAAGTCTTCTCTATGACTTACTTTTCATTTGCGAAGCTGTTGTCAACAGTTTTAATTTTATTTATTTAATTTTTGTTGCTGTGCAATTTTGATTTGATTCTATCCAATTGATCATTCTTTAATCACTTTCATAAACAGGGAATTGCATAATTGAATTATTTTTATTCTATTGATAGTTTGATGAATAGCAGAGAACAAATTTAGATACTTTAATTAGAGAAGTCATATTAGGTAGTCACATACGTCAGTTAGCATTATAATTCTGTTTTAAGAGCATTTGGGTGATTAGTTACTCTACAGCCATGCTTGTAGAAGTTATTTTGATTTTAAAAAGCCATTCCTAATGGTCGTTCCACCACCAGCAATAATTTTATCCAAATTTAAGAATATTTGTTAAGTTATATTCTTTTTCAATATTGGTGGAAAAACCACTTGAGCTTGATTCGTAAAGGTGACTAAACCCACTGAATCTTCTGGTCTCAATTTAGATATAAACATTTTAATAGCCTCCACTGATAGATTGAGTCGAGATCGTGGCTATTTGTTATTCTCTCCAAGTCCACCAGCCATTGAACCAGAGGTATCCAAACTAATAACAGCATTTAAGGGTCGTTAATCTCTTTCCTCCCCATCTGAACTGCCTTTCACAAAAAGAGCCAAATAATCATGAATAGAATTATCCTGTTTGCTTTTGGAAAATTGATAGCGAGCATAGCCAAAATGGAGATCAGTAATCTTCTCAGTTTTCTTTCCAACATCAAACTTCAGTTCATTAAATAGGCCTTCATATGTGATATGATTTTGACTTGAGAGAGTTCCAGAAGAGAGGGAAGCTGAAAAACCACTTGTATTCCGTGCTCCTGATAGTTTCTTCATTTTTAAAATATTATAAAATATCCTAGAAAATTCTTTTATTAATATTTTATAAATTAAAGATAAAAAAATTTATAGTTTTTTTCATATCAATATTGGAATATTTAAATAGATATTTTAGTATCATGCATCATATAAACTAATAAACAACCAGTCTATATTTAAATAATCCAATTCATAAATCATTAAGACTTTCCTCCTCCTTTTTATCGTTAATTTTGATATATTTATTGTTCTGATATAATTTCCACTGATCGTCATAATGTTCTATCAATAATACAAAATTTACTTGAGAAAAACTTTTCGCTGCTGCCTGCGTCTATTATCCACCAACTATCTTCAGTGAACGAAAATATTGCTCTGTAATTTGCCTGATGAGAAACCTAAAATTATCCAAGACCAATTTTATTCATTTTACCTACATCTACCGTATGCATGTTGCCACTTCCTTAGAAGGATCGATCATAAATATGTCTGAGGATAGTAGCACCAAAAGGGAGGTGATGCATATTGTTTAGGTGATATTTGCCCCATTTCCATTATTTAGTATTGTCTGTTGAGAAAAATGTTGAGAGATTGATTTTCATCTTTTGCCATGCTTTATTAATAGTACTGATTTTATTTTAATCTCCTTTGGAAGCTTCGCGAATATAGTTAAATATAAATTGATAGGTGGGATGAAGACTTAGAGTACTCATATTTTTGTGGTTATAGGGCTTAATTAGCTCATGAAGCTCATAGAAAAATACTTAATATATGGCTGCTTGATAAGATGTTCGAACAAAATTGCAATCAAAATTACCAAGATTAGTTGCAAGCTAAGATGACATCTTGAGTAAAAGAGGAAGAATTTGACGGCAGTAAACATCAACTTTGTCTGCTTGCATTTCCTTTATATCTTCAATAGTTATTTTATTTCCAGAATCTATTTACTTCTTTATTAACTCATGAATCCTGTCTGACCTCGCAGTATATACGGCGTAGTCATGAATACCATTGTAATATCGACTGGAGGCTATTTTATTATTGGCAGAGATAATATATCCACACTAAGGGTCTATTATATGCATTCTATCTTCAGGAGGAATAAAACCCAGCCAATCATTTTAAGTTGTTGTGCCATCCTTGATAAAATTACCAGTGTATTCATTCTTTCGTATGGGAAATAATCCCAATTGCTGGTATCCTATATGTCCATCTTTTGTCATAAAAATCACATTGAGATTGAAAATATATTTAGTTCCAGTTTTAAGGTAGTTTAAAAGAGTTTCCAAGTCGCTCATTTCTGGAATATGAAGAGATGCTGCAAAAGATGAACTCTAATCATTGAAACCTGTCCAACATAATGATAATGGGTCATTAATTTGATAATTTCCAAATTAACTTTTATAATGTGTGATTATGGGCCCTCGAAAGGTTTACCTGACAGTAAAAGGTTATGACTTCATTCCTTCAGCTGTTCTAACCAAAATGGTTTAATTTCTTATTTTTAAATCTCGCCAGATATTGTTAATCAAATACTTCTATCCAACAATTTATTATTTAAATAGATCTTGATTATCCGAGTAAATGGTCGTCATGCCCATTGCCAGATAGTTAGTTTGCCCAAAGAAAAGTAGAACTCCAGGCATAACTGCTCCTTTCATCTCATAACTCTTCTATCCAACGTAATACTTTCCCTTTATCTGATACCATTGAGACGGAATACTATTTGATAAGTGAGGATCATTCGCAAGGATAGGTTGTCCTGATTCAGTATGTTCTCCAGATATAGCCCAGCAGTTGCTACCTTCTACACTGGATAAATAATTGAATAAGCCCTGTTATATTATTAAATCCACTATTTGTGGAGTGAAGGTTGCTTCTGAACCTGTTTTTTGTTTATTGATCACTTAAGAAGTTAGTCGTTGAGGAATATCTCGGTCATCGACTACGACAGTAGAATTAAAAGACCAAAGAGATTTTTGATTTGGCATGAACCGATCAATTTATAATTTTGTGAAATTGGGGAGTAAAAAACTTCGGGTCAACTCGTCTATAATATTGCTTGACTGACTCCATTACATTAGTTTGTACATTGCCATTACGTTGGCCACTGTCCAATTTTCCCATTTCAATCCAATCACATGAAAATCAATTGGTAAAGTTACCAAACTATTTGCCTTATCATTAATTCCTTCAACAAATATTTGGAAATTTAAAAAATCAGTTTAGTTTTCACGAGAAAGGCGATCGGACATTCTCTGCCCCCAGCTATATAGGTTCAACTCTCTCATATATTTATCTGTGACTAAAGTTTTTTCTCCTAAAAACTAGGATAATCTCCCTTGAAGAGCAATTTGTTTAAAAGCAATCTGAAATAATCTATCTTCAGCGATCACTTGACCCCAAGCATAGAAAAAAGACTCATGGGTTGGAGCCTAGATATATGGAATATTGTATGAATCGCGAGTAATGTGAACTATTGTATCTTGATAAATAACCTGAGTGGAGTAGGAAGGGCAAAATAGAATATAGAGAGCTCCAGCTATTATAAATGCTAATATGAGCAATAGTTTGAGTATTTGTTGGAGCATTTAAATGATATAATGTGTTGATTTATTAATTGCCTATTATAACATTTAAATAATCAAAATTATGTACATTTATGATCGCTTTTTTGTTTGTTTTAATTATTGCAAAATTATATTCTTTCAAACAATAAGCAGCATTTTTGTCAATGGTTTGCTAATTTCAAAATGAATTTCCACTCAAATAATATGGGTGTTAAAAAACAGTTTAAGTTGGATAATTTGTTGATTTAGATATATTATGCAATTCTCCATTATTTTTTGGATATTATGTTTGTTGAAGTTCGAAATATTACTTAATTGATTATTAATTGCGTAGAAATCAATAATTACAATAAATTCTCTTTAAAAAAGTATTTTTACCTATATTCATATTTTTGAAGAAATGATGAACTAATCTAAAAAGTCAAAATCAAGTCAATCTTCACTTTTCATGAAATCACAATCTCCTTTCAGTTCATCAGTTGCTTCGTCCATGCTGCTCCAACGATCTTCTTTGCAGTCATCCTATAATGCTTCTTTGAACTCGTCTTTAAACAGAGGAAGCAGATAAAATCCCCCATCTGCTTAAATTACCATCACAATGGTCGAAGAAAAGAGGCCTTCAAATCCTCCTCAGCAGCCAGTTTCAAATTCATGCATAAATTATTTTTTTTCAAGATCATCTTATTCTGGAGATTTTTCTGCAGAATATCCACTGAAATAATAATAAGCGAATTAGCAGCAGAAGGCCTTCAACTAAGAGAAAAAAGAGATTGACTAAACCTCAACTAATTGCAGTTCGACGATCCCTTCTTTAAATTCAAACATAAAATGATCTCCTTAAATTCAATAGATAAATAAGTCTTAAATATTGTTTTTAGATATAATCGTTAATAATAATAGATGGCAAGCGCACTATTGCCAATTGTGATAATAATTTCGGAGAGTATATATCTTGCAAATAAAACAAACAAAAACATTAAAAAATATATATATCTAGAAATTGATTGTAGGGAAGTGAATATATATATTTCAAAGTGCCTTTAATCATTCATAAATCCACTTTTTGAACTTGGGCTACTTTTCCACAGTACTAATAAGGTCCTCCGCAGGACCAAATTGTATCCTTTGGGACTGACAGACAAACCCAACAAAAATTTTTACCGCAAGACTTACACAACATATGCTTACAACCTATTAAATGTTCAATAATTGTTCGACAATGAGGGCAACTCCGATATTATGGGGTGAGAAAGGTCTTTTTATTTCCTTAGACTGTGTATTAAAATGGTTTATTCCAGTGTGAATTTGTTATGAATTAGTTAACAAATCTACATTAATCATTTCCACAGAAAGTATTATTGGAGCCCGACCATTTATTTAAACAAAAATAACAAAAATCTCCAAATTTACATGCTGGGCATTTAACTCTTGTGGTTGTTAATCCAATTCGAGTTATAGAAGCATGGCATGAAGGACACTACTTAGCATTTTATTTTAGCCAGTTTTAACTTAGGCCAGTCTAAAATTATATTATTTCAGCTTTGGTGAATACTCCAATTGTTTTACATACTTTAAAGGTCCAAACAGCCAAACAAGGTTGATTATCTTAATCATAATTGGGACATCTAATTTAATATTTATTCTCAGAGATAAGACTTCTAATGAGAGCAGTCATTGAATCACGACCAATGCAATGCCCGCAGCTCATCCTAGCAACGCCCTACTATTCAGTCAGAGGATCTATACTATGAGCATCAGCGATTATGTGGGGAATATCTGCAATATCCAATTTTTCTTGAATAATTTTGATCTTTGTGCCCACCACAAGCCTTAAAGAAGACAATCTCATGGATTTGGTAATTTTGACTCCTTAATAGCGTAAAGTCATATTTTATTCACCCAATTAATTGCTCAAATTGTCATAAATATATTTCTTAAGATTTACTCCTGTAATATCTCTGCTGATGATAACATTTCTTTCAGTTCGATCCAACAGTTTAATTGTAATTTCCATTGTATCATAAACTGGTTATTGAGAAATCAACTAAACTCTTGATAGTTGTTCAGTGCTGGCTTCATTCTGAGATGAAGATTATTGCTAAATTATATATTTTTTGTTGTTGCAGTTTGTTGGTAGTTTTGCTGCGGGCTATAAGGAAGGTAATTTTTGTGATTGTTGATTTAATACTGCTATTGATGGAGGATTATGAACTTCTAACGTATTTAATGATACCGACTAAACCTTCAATTATTTTTTATTATTTTTATTTATTTCAGTTTATGAAGGCAATTGAGACTCTTTTTTATGTTTTTGAATTGGAGGGCTAAAATAATTCCAGATAGTTGAAAATATACACATCACTTTAACAGTCTGTCAAATAAATAATATAAAATTAAGTCTAGCAATATTCATAATAATAAGATCTTTATAATCACATAATGCTTTAATTGGCTTAGTCTGATGTGGTAATTATGGTTACAGAAACGCTTAAACTCCATCCACCTGATTTATTTTACGATGCTTGAATTGCAAACGAAATAATTGACTTTCTAATCGATCCCCCCGAGCCTTTCCATTTAGGGCAAATATCGGATCTAGGGAAGTGATTAAATTTTCCCTGCTATCAAAATTCATTCGCCCAAGTAATATCAGAGCCTTTAAATTCATTGTTACTTTTGTTAGAGTTAATTGTAAACTTTAATCTTTCCCAAAAATGTGTTGGGAAAATTGAAGATGTTTAGTGCAACCACTAGCTGCTTTCATTCTTTTTCAGGCATTAACCTTTAGTTCCACTTTATAGAGCAATTGTAAAGATGTATATAATTTAAGAGTGGATTAAATCTTAAACAGCAATAATATAAACTATCATTATTTGTCATTGATAAAATGTATTATAAAGTTTCCTTTATGAATTTAACGAACTATCTCTAAAGTGTTCTCTGATTCCTTTTATCTTTTCGATGCAACCTGCCTATATTGTAATTTTGTTTTTATAAAATTTCAAGAAAAAATTATTTTTAGTCTTGGAGCCAGACTTGATCCCTGCTCTCCATTATTTTATAATTTTTTGCCTATTGTTGATTGGACCTCTCTATTTCTAAAAAGATGATAATTTAATTTATTTACTCTCTTTGTTTTGAAATCTAAAGCTTTAGCGTATTGGATTTCTAACACTGCTTTTTTAGATGTTTTTTTATGTTTCATTTTGGGAGTTCACTGATTGGGGCTGGCTCAAGGCTGTTTCGTTTAAATTAGTTGTTTTAAGACTAATTTATTCCTTTGAGTCTTCCTCATCTTTAAATTTTTGGCAGCTAAATAATCTGGAAGTCAAGGATATTTATCTATCTGAAAACCAATTTAAAGGATCAAAGGGAAGCGGGACATATTTATTTTATCCGAAGGAAGGACCTTCCTTATTTTTCCTCCGTTTATTGTCATTGTGTTTATGACTCGGCAGAATAGGCAGTTTGTTAAGCTAAAAATTTTGGTAATAGATCATATTGCTTGGAGATTGAGAAGAAAAATGATGTGGTTTACCTTTTTTCTTAACGTAGTTATTGATGACTTATGCAATTTATTTTTTTTAGCTTTGGATATTCATGCAATAATAGTTGTATCAATAAATAATTGTAAATTGAAATCATCAGTATAATATTTACTATTCGTCTTTCCGTATATCAAAATAATACAAAGAAAAGATGTATTTTAATGACCTATTCACGAAGTCCATTCTTATCTCAGGCTATGAGTTTGCAAATAATTAATAATTAATGTATGTTTGGGCTTACTGCTGAATCAATTCAAATAACTTTATCCTAAAGAACAATGTGAACATAAAGTTTTTTTATTTGAATATTAAAGGAAGCAAAATTAGCATGTTAATAAATCATAATAAATATATTCTTGAGAGCATGATAGTTGCGATGACATTACGAGATAGTTGGAAACAAAATAATCAATTGACAAAAGATAAAACAGTTTTGATTATAGATAATAATAAAAGATGATTAGATCTTGCAAACTATTCCTAATATTGCTGACTATAGCCATTGTTAGTCAATAACAACAAAGCGGGACTGAGGATGGTCAGCCTTGTGACATATCTTGCGAGACTTGCTGGTTTGGCCAAGACCCACAATATTGCTTAACTTGCTCGACAGGATCGAATAGAAATACAATAATAGTGGAAGGATAAAACTCGACTTGTAGCTGTTTACCAGGCTTTTACGATAACGGACAAGCAGTTTGTCCTCCTTGCAATTATGTGTGCGCTACTTGTTCATCGAATGATAGTAACTGCGACTCATGTAATCAAAACAGAGAAGCGGCCCCAGCTTGCACGTGCATTCAGCAATACTACGATGATGGCTCTACGCCCAACTGTTTACCCTGCAACTACACATGTGAATCCTGCAGTTCAGCAGACCAATGCAGCAGTTGCGACCCAACCTTTGGCCGCTCACTCACTTAGCTTTCTCCTTTTTGTCTTTGCAACGATCGATACTACGACTCTGGTGTTGAGATTTGCTCTCCCTGCGATCCAACATGCTTTCGATGCAATGGGCCAGACAACTCCGATTGTACTGCCTGTAACTTGGCAGCTCATAGAATTCTGCAGTTAAATTCATGCTTCTGTTCAGCTGGCTTTTTCCTCACTTCTTTGATTATCGAAGATTGTGCTGCATGTCTCTATTCGTGTTAAACTTGCTCCTCAGTCTCAACTTGTGATACCTGTGATGGTTCTCAAAATAGAGTTTTGATAAATGCGAGTTGTTTATGCGGTCCGCAATATTTTGAGAACATTAATATGCTCTGTGAGTTATGCGACAGCTCATGTGCTACCTGCAACAATCTTACATCATGCACCACATGCATCAGCAGTCAACTGACAACCATCAGTGGTTCAGGACTATGCCTTTGTAATTCAACTCAGTATTGGAACAATAGTGATTGTGAAGCATGCAATTACAATTGTTTGACTTGTGTTGCCTCTGCCTCAACCTGCACAAGTTGTCCAACTAACTCAAACCGAATATATGCTAACGGAACGTGCAACTGTGGTGTTGGCTATTATGACAGTGGATCGGTGGTTTGTCTTTCCTGCATAAACACATGTTTTACCTGCGAGTACAGCATTAATTGCAGCAGTTGCGATTTATCAATGAATCGAAAGCTGCAAGCTGGGCAATGTCTCTGCCTAATAGGGTATTATAACAGTGATTCGAGCATGGTTTGTCTACCATGCAGCTACAAATGCCTTAATTGTAATGATCCCGAATCTTGCAGTTCCTGCAATACAACTTTAAGCCGTAGTTTGAACAATGTAACTGGGTTTTGTTAATGTAATCCTTTTTACTTTGAATATAAACAGATATGCTACCCCTGTGCCCTTAACTGTCTGAGCTGCAGCAACAATGCTACCTGCACCAGTTGTAATTCCTCTCTCTTTCGCATACTCAACAATTCCACCAATCTTTGTGATTGTGAATCTGGTTTATACGTAAATTCCTCTAATCTTTGTGCCTCTTGCAACTCAAATTGTGCCACATGTAATTCCTCGTCAACATGTCTAAGTTGCAAACCAAACCTCAGCAGATCACTAAATAGCTCTTCATTGACATGCGACTGCTCCCTAGGATATGTATTAAATCTGACATCAAACCTTTGTACTGTATGTCAATACAGTTGCTTATACTGTGTTACTAATTACACAAATCACTGTTCAAGTTGCAATTCTTCTGCTTATAGAACCTTAAATGCCACATCTTCTCAGTGCCAATGCAATACCGGATACTATGATGATGGAATAAACGCTCTCTGTCAAAAATGCTCATATTTTTGTAAGGCTTGCGTTGTCTCAGCCAATCAATGCACCTCCTGCCCCAGTAGTTCCAATCGAATTTATAACTCATCAACCAATTCATGTCTATGTGCTCAGCACTACTATGATAATATAATAAATTATGTTCAAAATGCTAATTGTTTGGCGTGCCCATATTCTTGCTCTAGCTGCATATGGGCCAGTACCTGTGTTTCTTGCAATTCAACTTTGTTTAGAATCATGAACTCGACTGGCGGATGCATTTGCTTAGCAAGCTATTATGATGATGGCTCTCATTAAAAATGTTTAGCTTGCAGCTATAAATGCCAAACCTGTACTAACTCTACTTCCTGTCTTACATGTAATATCAGCAGCCATCGAGATATTCCAAATTCTAGCTGTCCTTGCATCAATAATTATTATGATGCTGGCAATCAGACTTCTCTTTGCTTGTCATGCCATTACACTTGCGCTACATGTAGTTCGCCTAATGCTTGCCTATCTTGTTAAAGTGCCTACCAGAGAGTCTATAACTCTACTACTCAACTTTGCAGCTGTAATCAGAGATATTTTGATATTGGCACTCAAAATTGTTCAGCATGTACGTATTCATGTCTAAGTTGCTCAAATACAGCTATTCAATGCAGTACTTGCAATACCTCAGCAATGCGAACATTTAGCAGTGTTATTAAAAGTTGTGTTTGTAATGCTGGATATTTTGATATTGCAATATAGCAATGTTATGCTTGTTCGTATAGTTGTGCCACTTGCAGTAACAATCAAACATGTTTGACATGCAATCTAACTATATACAGAACTATGAACA
>Ga0302186_10001369_pt1 | contig 20238 bp, 18 predicted proteins | sample II_Bog_E1_2_FD_198782 | JGI IMG/M metagenome (GOLD analysis project Ga0302186, IMG submission 198782) | Peat permafrost microbial communities from Stordalen Mire near Abisko, Sweden - II_Bog_E1_1 | ecosystem: Environmental > Terrestrial > Soil > Wetlands > Peat | place: Sweden: Abisko...
AAGACTTTTGATGGCCATAGTGGTTCGGTGAATTCAGTCGCATTTTCTATTGATGGAAATCAGCTGCTAAGTGGATCTTCTGATAAAACTATGAAATTATGGGATCGAGCTTCAGGGGCCTTATTGAAGACTTTTGATGGCCATAGTGGTTCGGTGAATTCAGTCGCATTTTCTATTGATGGAAATCAGCTGCTAAGTGGATCTTCTGATAAAACTATGAAATTATGGGATCGAGCTTCAGGGGCCTTATTGTATTCCTTTTCCTCAGACACAATTCCCTTGCCTTTTGAAATGATGTTCTTAAAAAATTGCTCCAATACTCCGAATTTTGTTTGTTCGAAGAATTTTACCGGAAGTGAGACCCAGCTGTATTGCAAAAATATGATCCTTATTTCACCGATTGATCTTTCTATAAATAACGCTAATGTTTTCTTAGATAAACATGCTATTATACCACTAATACCACCTCAAACCAATAACCAAACCATTTTGTTAAACAAAGATCGCTTGTCTTCCACAAATACAAAAGAATCTAATAATTAAAATCAATAAAACCTCTCATAAAACCAAAATTACCTTGGAATTTTGTTTGCTTATATAATTTCATTTACCGATAACTTAATATATTTGTTAATAATTTTTATTTTAAATTAAATGGATGTTCAACAAAATAAAGTTGAAAAAATAATTTTAATTTAAATATTTTTTGAATGTTTTTTTATTTTTTGGTTTCGATAAAAACAATATTTTTTAATTTAAATTTATTAAAAAAATTTGGTTTTATAAAGGGTTTATCTTTAATTTAATAGTATTCTTTAAACTGTCAAAAAAAAAATACCTAAAATGAAACTTTAAAGACTTCTTAATAAATTTTTAATTGCAAAATATGGAAAATAGAAACAATACCTTTAAACTTCGAAACCTCCCTTTTTCACTTTCACCTAAAGGGGACCGCCATGCCCAAACTCCTCAAAACGCAGCGACTTTTCTGAATATTTTCAGCCTTAAAGATAAGAACAGATTGGTGAAAAAAAACACTGATGTATTGAAATATGCAGAATTAACAACTCAGAAAATTAGAGAATCGACAGTTTGCACCCCAAAAAAAGAACAAAGGTTAGAATTTTCAAAGCGAATGGTTATAAAACACATTTCCAACCATGCAAAAATTCAGGAAAAACTAATAAAAAGACCAGAAAATGCCAAGTTGACTAATATTAAATCAGAAAAGGCGTTGGAATTCATAAAATCAGAAAAGGTTTTGGAATTGAAGGAAAATGAGCTGAATAGCAATGTTAAGACAATCAAAGTGGAGAAGGAAGAGAAAAAGGAGAAATATAAGAATACACCTGAAAACGAGTTGAAATTGTTCTTTTATTTCAGGTTCCATCTGCATTCTTTGTTGATAAATTCAGGAAAAAGAGAAAAATTCGAGGAAGTACATAATAATGTTTCGATGCAACCTTTGTTTCCGAATTTAAAGAAAAACTATATTTCTTCTGAGGTTTTTAAAATAATTGATTTATTTTGCTTATATTTGAGTTTTTTTATTTAGGATTCAAAAGAACAGGCTTCTATTTGCCATCGATTATTAAAGATCATCTCGACAAAAAGCAAATATAAATCCAGATTCAAACTGGTTTTTTCCAAAAGTTTGGGGTTAAAATCAATAAATTGTAAAAACTACTCAAAATTTTTTCATTTTTCTTACAAATTTTAATCTTTTGTTAGTTGAACTCAAAAAAAGAAACACACTTTTGCCAAATAAAGTGTCAAATAAGAAAAGCCCTGTTCAAGAAATAAAAAAAGAAGTTGTCAGTACACAAAATATCGTGAGTTTCGCAATGAATGATATAGATTATTGGAAGAAAAAAAATAATTTGCCCTCCAACGCCAAGATATTCCTTATTTTGGGAAATTATCCTGCCTTAAAGAAAGGGTTTATAAAAAGAGGTAATTTTTCTTTTTTCTTAATTAATACCAAAATATGATATATACATTTATTTTTTAATATTTGAATGTGTTAAAAAAAGAGGTCTTATTTTTGTAATAAAATGACTTTGATTACATTTTCACATTTATGATATTTTTAATTATTTTTTTAAATTTCCCTATAATAAGATAAAAATAGATTATTCTTAGGATGGTATGAAAACCCTGATCCAACAAGTTCAGTTTTTCATTTAAAATATTGCTGCAAAGTGAGAGATATCGATTATGGAGGTCTAAAAGAAGAGCAAATTGTCAACCATTTTGGTAATTCAGGCTCTTTCACAACAAAAATCGGGCTTTGTCGAAACATCCGGAATTTAATCTGGTTCCATAACATAGATGTCGATGCCTTTTATCCAAGATGTTATGATTTAAATGAATCAGCGGATTTTGATGATTTTGTTGAGGAATACAAATTTACAATGGTCTCTAATAATTATGAATAATTTGTTTTTTAAAAATTCTCTTTTTTTTAAGGCAGAATCAATTCTAAAGGAGTTTATTGAAAACTTTGAAAAGATAGAACATAATTGGGATAAATTCACCGAACTGAAGGTGAAAGTAGCCATGTTTTCAATTTTCAAGAAAAATTGGGACATCTATGAAAAAATATTTAACATTGTAACCAATAATTTACTAATTAAAATTGATCCATTATATTAAAGAGATCAGGAATGAACCCAATGATTTCAAATAAAGAATGGGAAATCCTTCTTGCCAACAGTTTTTCTGAGTTGCCAAAAGAATGTATTCTAAGTCGAATTAATTTTTCTAAGTTTATTTCAATAAAAAGCTAATGAAGTCCATAATTCCATTAGAGCAAATATCAACACTATGTTAAATTTGTCAGAAGATTCATCAAAGAAAGAACTTTATATGAAGGTATTATTAATATTTTAAATATAATTTTCTAAATTTTAATAAATTAAATAGATCAATCAAATTTTACAAGAACTCAAGACGAAAAATCCACAATATAATTTAAACGGATCTAAAAACATTTGGATTCTAAAGCCAACAAGTATCTCTATTGAAAAAGCAGTTTTATTTATTTATTTTATAAGTGTTGTCGAGAGGAAGAGGAATAAAATGCTTTAATAATTTGGTTGAAATCATAAATTATATTTATGGAAAGAAAAGTCTCTTTGTTTGCCAGAAATACATGGAAAACCCTCTCATAATTAACAAAAAAAAGGTAAATTTCATAGATAAAATATCCTTTAACTCTCTCAGTTTGATATAAGACAATGGGTTCTTGTGACTAATTGGGATCCATTGACCGTTTGGTTCTATAAAGAATCCTATGTGAGATTTGGAGCGGAATTATATGACCCACACAACCTAAATAATAGGTATTTTTATTGTAAAAGAAGAAAAACTATACTAAAATCCTATAAGATTTATCCATTTAACAAACAACAGCATTGCAAAATATTCAGAAAAATTTGAGCAGTCTGAAATTGAAGGAAATATGTGGAGCATGCAAGAATTCATTGATTATATAATTGTGAATTTTTTAAATTATTTCACTAATATGTGTTATATTTTAGCAAGAAACAGGTGAAGATATTTTCACAACAAAAATCCAACCCAAATTCAAACAATACGTTATTGATTCCCTTAAAAGCTGCTTGGAAATGGTACAAAAACGCAAAAATACCTTTGAAATTTTTGGGTTTGACTTTATGATCGATGATAATTACAATCCTTGGATCATCGAAATTAATCAAAGCCCAGCCATGGATTATAGCACAGTATTCTTTATCTTTTTCAACTAATGAATATTCGATATATTTTTTAGCCGGTCACTGAGAAATTAGTTCCTATGTTTTTGGAAGATGCACTAAAAGTCGTTCTTGATTATGGAATGGCTAAAAAAGGACAGAAGAAAAAAATTGACACAGGACTTTTTATGTGCATCTGCAAGGGAAACCGCATAAAAATTTAATAAGTTCAAACTCCGTCACTTAAAAATTTAAAAAAACTTAAAAAGATGAGAAATTCATCTTCAACACAAAATATTTTAAAACTTTAAAAAATTATTTAAAGAAATTACTAAAAACAAAAATCAAATATACGAAATATACAATTGATTGGAACTTTAGAAATTTAATGTTTAATATATCAATTCAATACTTGAAAACAATATCCCTTATATAAATTTAATGATTTTGTTGTTGTTTCTTTGGTTTCTTGTGATAAGAAAAAAAATTGCCTGTACATGAATTATCACAGAAGCATTCATCTCCTTCACTTCTTCGGTCATAATTGGTATTTCCACTAGAAACCACACTTTTCTTCATAAGTTGCGGCGTGCAAACAGTGCCTGTATTATTATTATCCTTATCGTCCAAAATCGAGGGTTTTCTCTCATCATAACTTGGTGTTTTGAGGGGAGGGCTGTTGTTGAAGGAAGATTTTGCAGATTTTTGTTTTTTTGACTCTTCCATTTCATTTAGTTTATTTTTTTCTTTCATCTTTATAATTTCTTGTTCCTTCAAAATAATTTTATAGGCATCCTACATATTTTAACTAAGAATTGTTTTTTTAAAAAAATCAACCGAATTTTCCAAATCATCTTTATGATTTTGCAATTTGCAAAACTCATCAAATTTCGATAAATAAATTTGTTTTTTTGTATTAAGATTATTTAAGCTATTCAACATAAAGATTAATAATATAATTTAGATGATTAAACAAATTTACATTGAATCATTGAACTTTTGAGTATCGTTCACTTTTTCCTGAAGCACCTTGTGCAATTCTTTTCTTTTGTCGAAATTTTTCATAACTCCAGTAAATTTCTCGGCTGCTTGCCTTTGCTTTTCACGCAGTTGGTCTGATTTTACTTGTAGGTCACTTATTGTTTTAGCATAGGAAACCTCGTCTAAAGTGATTTTTTCAGTTAAAATTTTTATTTCTTTCCCCAAATCAGTCAATTGAGCTTTTCCAAATGTAATGTTGCTTTTCATATCTTCCTTACGATTTTTCGTTAAATTTAAAAATTCATTTCTTCTGATTTCTGACTTGATTTTAATTTTAATTAATGTAAAAAATAAATGATTACAGTAGCGGATTTCGCTTTCAAAAAGCAAAGGTCACACACACGATTTTCATTTACTTTTCTTGTGGAACAAGTTTTGCAAACTGAGTAGCCACAAATTGCACTTAATTAAAATGTTAAAAATAATAAAAAAATAAAGATGATTAAAATTCAAAACAGGAATTAATTGTTTTCATAAAACATGACATTAAAAAAAAGATCATTCTTCAAAATAAAAAAAACAATGAAACAAGGAAAGGGAAACTAAAAATATATAAAAAAGGGAAAAAATAATTTGACAAAAATAAGTTTAAAACAACATTCAACGACATTAAACCAAAATAAAAAAAATGGAAAAAAAAAAGCAAAAATAAAAACAAAAGAGAAAGAAAAATCATTTCGAACAAATTAAAAAACAAATTAAGAAGTAAACCAATTTTTTTTCTCGCTTGCTGTTTTCACGAAGTCGTTTTCGCAGATCCTGCAGATTTCTTGCAAGGTGTACTCGTTCTCATTTTTAAAAACTACATCATTATCATTAATTTTTGCTCCCTTTTCTCCCATCAAATTCTCCGAACTTTTCACGATTCCATTTCCTCCGTTTCTATCAGAAATTTTATTAAGGTCGAAGCTAGACAGTTTATTGTTTTCAAGAGTATTCATCGTGTTATTTGTGTAAGATTTTTCCGGTCCATCTTGTGTTTTACCATTATTTTCTTTAAAATTTATCTTTTCGACTCCTGTATGAAGAAAAGGAATGCTATATTTTTGGGATTTGTCATTTTTAATTGGGGAGGGGTTTGTATAATTGGCGAACGGTTTGATTTTTTCTTCAGATTTTAATACACTGAAATCCATTCTTTTCGTTGAGGTTTTATTAATTAGGTAGGCCGAATATTTTTTTCATTTAAAAATTCATAATTTGAGAAAAATCAACTTTTTATTAAATGAATTCCAATGTTTTGCTTTTTTCTTGTTGTCTTTGCCAAAGAAATATCTCTGCTGCGGCGGTTGTCCAATTCCCATGTTGCAACCCCTCACCTCATTTTTGCTATGAATGTGTTTCTGGAAGTAAAAAAATAATTTTTTCCTTAATTTTTGAATTTTGAAAAGTTTTTTGTTTTAGACCCTCAAGGTACTCATTGTCAAGTTTGTGGGGATTTATGGAGTTTGCCAGAAATCCTCGCTCTTTTTAAACAAAACAAAGTGAGACAACAACATACGAGGAACAGAAGCGAGATAATGTCGAATAAAATTAATAATAAATTGAACAAGCAATCTGGATACAACCGATCGTATGAACCTAACCCTCATATACAAAATATCCCAAATGGAGGGGCTTTTGTCAATGGTAATTTTTATAATAATTTGAGAAAAATGAAAATTTTCGTTTAGATGATTTTTTGGAACTTATAAAAAGAGAAATTAGGGAAGGTCAACAGGAGAAAAAATGTAATTTTTCAAATTATGTTGTCCAATTAATAAAATTGTTTAGCCTTTTTCAAGGACCCATTTGCCCTGCCTACAAAACAGAATTTCTTCTCGCAAAACTTTTCAAACAATGGACCTTTAAATGGAAGCAGCTTTGGTTCCACTAGACCTAGTACCTATCAAGATGAAATCAACGAATTTTATTCTCAAAACTACTCAAATCCTAACCGCCAATTCATGTTAAATTCAGTTGTAACCAGAGATTTCCCAAATTTTACTCCTTATAACACAAATTCCAATCCATTTCCCAATGCCAATTTCCAAAATATGCGTACCAATGAAGATTTTAATAACCACAACCTTAATTTTTTGGCTTCTGCTCCAGAAAAAATCAATAACTCTGGAGGATATTATGATAATCCCCTTCAAAGAAATTTCACCAATTTTAACTCTGTGCAATTTCCTCCAGAATCTATGGTGAAAGCACAATATCAGGATAGTTTTGACCCAAAAATCAACATGCGTTTCAATGATAACATGAAAGAAGCAGAATTTTTGCAAAAAATTCCTGAAAACATAAACAAAAACAGCGACGCAATGGCCATAGAGCCAGAAAGCATACCAGATATGGGTTTTCTTAACATAAATCCAGGCCAAAATGAAGATCAATCTCAAAATCAACCCCAATTAATCCACATAAATAACGTTAATATTCAGAACGCTGCTCTCAATAGCCAATTCACTTATGTGCCTCCACAATCCTTTGCATTTCAATCACCAAGTCACCAAAATTCAAATGTTCCCAAAAACTTCTTCAACCAAAATGTTCATGACACCAATAATGAAAAAATGAGGAATTCACATATATTTGGAGTAAGTTCCCCATTTCCCGATAATAGAAATGATATGAGACGATCAGTGTCACCCATTAGAAATTCAAGAAAGAGCTTCGAGGTGACGCAATCCCAATTTACACCAAAGAATTCACAAAAGGCTCAAAAAATAAATGAAAATTGGCAAAGGTTTGATAATATGGAAACGAATAGGAAATTTAATGAGGATTTCAAAATGAGAGCTGGCCTTTTTGACAATTCACAAGGTTAACTCTAAGTTGACGTTAGAATATTAATAAAAAATTTTTCGGTTTTAATTATTATAGATTTTTAACGCCTCTTAATGTAAATAAATTAAAAAATAATGCATAAGGGATTAGAATAAATTTCATTTTTTAAAAAGTGCTCTTATTATATATTTTTCAAATTTATTTAAAACAATTATAATTTCTAAAGATTTTCTGCAGCAATCTAGCTTGAGATATTTTAAAAATATTAGCAAATATTGCAATTGAAAAAAACAAAATAATTTTTTAATTTACTTCAAAACAATTTTTTTACCTATAAAAATATTTCATTGCAATCACCTTGTAAATTTCAATAAAAAACTTCATATTTTAATTATTAATGACTTAACCATCTTTTTTAATTAAGACTATTTTTAATTTCTTCTTCGATTTTATTCTTATCAACATTCTCCCAACTATCATCTTTATCACAAGGAAGTTGCAACACTTCTGCATTGCTTTTCCGAATCTCTAAGTGTTCTTCTTCAATGAAAGTGGCACTTGCATTGCTCTGAAAACAGCTTTGTATTTTCTCCTTGAGTTTGCTTTTGATGATTCCTGTCATTCCAAACACAAAAAAATCCATTGTTCCTTGAGAATTCCCCATAAAGTAAACAAAAGAGGTCAATCCAACATCAATTTTCTTAAAATTAATGAAATAAAGATTGATTCTATAAATGGTTTTCAGCAGGACCAAGAAAATCATTATAATTGGATAGGCCAATAATTGTTGAGCTGTCTTAAATTGATCCCCCATAGTTTCCTTGTTTTCTTCAGTGATCATGTAAGATCTATAGAAAATCACCAGTTTGATAAACCAATACAACACCAAGAACATTTCAATCCATACGAGGAAATAATAACTTGCTATTTGCATCATAAAGGCAACCAAAGGGTCATTATCAACAATCCAACAAGTGTTTCCATCAATGTCATAATCATTATTAAAGAAAGGAATCACACAGAATATAAAAGCAAGCGTAATGCAAACTAGATGAATGTATCTTTCTTTGGTTTCTGAAGGATTATTTTTAGAAATTGACATTGTTTTGCAGACTATTGCATATGCTATACCAGCACTATAATTGCATGAGAGAAGACCGAAAAAACCCACAAAAAAACCATGGACTAAACAAACGGTTTTATTATAATCACTTATTACTATCGTTTCACCAATCAAATATATCAAATCGTCAATAAAGCAGGTGAGTGACATGTAAAAAATCAAGATAAAGGGGAATTTCCGTAGGTTTGAAAAGAAGAAAAATATTGCTATAATAATCAAATTGCAAAAGATTGAGATGCCGAGAGAAACGTATATCACAATTTCCACTATTTGATCAACGTCGTCCGAGGTCGACGCTGCTGGTGGTTGGTTATCAGTACCTCCAAGAAGACCCATTTTGATATATTTGGTAAAAAAAAGAGTTTTTTTAATGAATTAAAGGTTTATTTTGATACAAAATTTTATAGGATAATAGGGCAGAACAATAATTAAAGAATCAATTTTCTGCCTAATATAAAGAAAATTTATTTTGTTTTTTTTAAATAATTTTATTTTAGATAAAATAGTTAAAAACTATTAATTTTTTCTGAATTGTGAAAAAACAATAAAGCTTAGACATATATTCCATTTTTTATTAATTAAAAATACTATTTGGAATTCCTGATTAATAAAAAAGTAAAAATAATGTTATTTAAGTATATAACAACAACAACCTTATTGAAAAAATGATATTATCTAAACGTTTTATAAGTTCCTATTTTCCGTTCCGAAGGAAATGCTTTTATATCTTCCACTATTCACAATATCTGTTTTAGGGGAGTAATAATTTGGGCTAAGTATAACTTCCCCCTTTTCTTTCAGAGGCTCCAAGGGGCAAATTCTTGCCCATAAATCCTTGATCATCTTATTCTTTAATTTCTTTTTCTCCTTAAGATAATATCCAGGCCCTGGGTTATCAACTTCCGGTTGCTTTGAATATTCTAAATAAACCTTTGAATAAGCTTTGAAGGGCATTCCAAAGGATTTGCCTTTCTCTGTTTTTTTGATGTTATCAATTACTTCATATTTATTTGGGGCTGGATTTAGCATGTCCTTTTTGTGAAGGTGTGAGGGAATCAGAACCCTGTTCCCAAATCCAAAGGTCACTCCCACTCCTGTTGTGGCTTTCGTAATTGGATGTAAAATTTTATGAAGTTCATTTGGAGATGTCATCATTTTCAAGGGGTTGTTCTGGTCATTTGAAAAAAAACGAGAAGCTTTGGGAAAAGTGACCGATGGCACGCTTTGTTGCATGGTGGAGGATGAGTGAAACACACTCATGCCGAATCCTTTTAATAATTGTCTGTTTTTGCGCATAGTTTGCATATTTAACCAACTCTCCTTGCTGTTTTCGCTGTTCCCAACCAGAGAAGACTCGAAAAAATTCTTAGAATGGTCGAAACGAGGACTTTGTGCTTCTTTTTTGTTCAAACGGTCAGTCACGAAATCAAAAGCAGGTATTTGATGAGAATTTATATGCATTTTAGAAGTTTTGAAGCCTTTATGATGCTCGGAAAAAGATTTAAAAGACTTGATATAAGTAATTTCTTCTGGAGAGTTGAAAGCTTTAATTTTTTGAAGGAGAGTTGGAGTATTCTCAGCAAGAAATTGCTTGGCTATTTGAGTCGTGCTTCTTTTTGTTCTGCTTTCCATTAGGAATTTGGTTTGATTTGAGGCAAGAATTGATTGCGTTAAATATTAAAATGAATTTTATTCTTTTAATAATTTTTTTATTTTTTTTTTTGTTCAGGGTCTATGAAAGTTTCACTATTTTCTTTCTTTAGATTAAAAAAAAAAGATAATTATGTAAAGAGTTAAAAAAATTTAATTACGGTAAAAAAAAACAAAAAATTTAGAAAAAATTAGAAAAAATTAGAAAAAAACGAAAAGACGATAGATTTTCAAGCCCTGATTTCGAAAAGGCAATCAAAAATTTTTTAAACCATTTTTTTTTTATTCCTTTTCACATTTTTTAAAATCGTTTTTGCCAGTGCCTTGGTTATCTTCATTCGTGAGTTCGTGGAATAAAAAGGGGCTTTATGAATTCAGGACGCTTTAAAAATAAAAATTGAAACCGGTTGTTCCCAAAAAAAAAATTTAATTTTTTTAAAATTTGAAAATATAATTTCAAAAAATGCAAAAAGAAGAAGAAAACCTCGAAGAACTGGATGCAAAATCTTCCCAATTGATAATCACAAAATTCCTCCGTAAAGGTTTTGAAGGTCTTTCCCTTGAGGATCTGGCGGTAGGGCTTATAGTGCCGAATTTTTCAGAAGACTTCCAAAAACAAACAGGTGTGAATTGGACCATAAAATATGAGGTGAAGGCTCTAGAGCGTTTGAACCGTGCTAATTTTGATCTTCAATGGATGACCCGCCGAACAAAAAACGTATACGATTTCCTATTTTCCAATTGTCTTCGTGGAGACGTGGAAAAGGTTCGTGATTTTATGCGAAAAACTGCAGATGAGAACGTTCTTTATGCAGTGGATGAGAGAAAGAGGTCTCCTTTACATTTGGCAGCCAAGGAAGGACATACATCCTTAGTGGAATTTCTTTTATTGAAGGGATTTAATGTAGCTGCAAGAGATAGAATATTGAAGACTGCATTGCATTATGCTGCTCAATTAGGCCATGATGTTGTCGCTAGCACATTGATAAAAAACGGGAGTCCTTTGGAAGCAAAAGATAATTGCGGTAGAACTGCCTTTTTATATGCTTGTTTGGGGTCTAGTCCGCAAATGATCACTTTGTTCTTGGCCACTAGACCGGAATCTATTAAAGATACGGATAATACGGGGAGAAAGGCCTTGCATTATGCAGTTTATAATAATTCTTTGAAACAAATCGATATTATAAGAGTTTTGTTGGAGCATAAATGTGATATTAATGGGTTAGATGATGATGGTTTCACATGTTTACATCTGGCTGCGGAAGGGGGTCGAGTTCGTGCTATACCAATTCTTCTAAAGAATGGTGCGGATTTATCGATTAGAGACAAAAAATATCAAAAAACCGCTTTGGAACTGTCAGGAAATGACCGGACAAGAGAAGTCATTGTGGTATATGGGACTATTTCATATAAACCAAATGAAGAAGAGAAAGAATGGATGAATAAAGCTGTCAAAGGGGAAAAATTGTTGCCCTCAAAACAACAAACTGAAAGCAAAAAACCTGCAGTTGCTGAGAAAAAAGTCGGGAAGGAAGAGGAAAACACCAACGCAATGATCACCTTTTTAAGAGAACAATTTTTCGAACTAATGAAGAAAATCCAAGAATCTGGGGTCCAAACCTTTCAACATTTCAAGCGACCATATCTATATACAGGCAGTTGGATGGAGGGGATCCGATCTATTGAAGAGCTTTATGAAAGATTCAAAGACATAAAACCAGCAGAAGCGGCATTAAGAACTTTTAATATTTTATGTCCATACGATAAACCCTTACCTGTGATGAAAGGTGATGAGAAAGCCATAATAGCAATGTATGGAGATCCATGGTTTGATATGACAGAATTTGCTCCAATAAAAAAAGCACCCATTGAAGATGATTCTAAGATAAAGGCTTTACAATCAGCCCTGGATATGACAAGAGAGACTTTGAAAGCAAAAGAAGAAGAAATAGTTAGTTTGAAGAGTGAAAAGGAGGAATTAAAAGCAAATAATGATGATTTAAAAAGACAATTAGACTCAAAATCCAACGAATTAAAGAAAAAACTGAGTTCCCAAAAAGAAATAGAAGAGAAAAAGGAAGAGAACAATAAGATGAACAGAAAAATTATAGAATTGCAAATGATTATAGAAGCCAATAAAGGTGAAAATGTCTCAAATCAAGAAGAATTCACCGTTCTTAAAGATCAGATCGCGGATTTGCAAGGCCAATTGTTGCGATCCAAAACCATGGAAAAATCCAACCGTTTCAAAGCAGGAAAGTTATTTTTAAAAGCTTTAGAAGATGTCAAATCTCAAAAAACAACAGTTTCAGACATAAAGCAAGGCAAAACCGCTGGGGGAATAGAAAATTTAGAAGATGATGATTCGATTTTGAAATTATATCAAGCCCTGAAACAAAACCCCCCAAGTATTTCCTTAAGATTAAAAGAAGTTGATGGAGATGGAGATGGCAAAGTGACAAAAACTGAATTTATGACATTTTGCGAGAAGTTGAAATTGGCTCCTCAAGATTGCATTTCACTTTGTCGAGTGGCTGGATTTTTCGCAGACAGCAAGAAATTGTTAGGAATTGAGGAATTCAAGACGATTTTGGCCCAACGTCCCAAAATGAGAGAACAATGGGAGAAATTCCTGTTTAAAAGAGTAGTTCGTGCGATAAAAGATAAGCATTTGAGTATAGAAGAACTATTTTCCATAATTGATGTGGATAATGATCATGAGGTGACTCCAAAAGAATTGAAGATGGGTTTCGAGGGTTTGAAGATTGTGTTGAACCAGCAGGATTTTAACAATATGTTTACCATTTTCGATAAAGATCATAACAAAACTATCGAATTGGATGAAATGAAAAACACATTGAAATATTATGAAGGTTTGGAAGATGATGGGGATCAAGCTAATCAGCCAATATTTGATGAAAGGTTGAATGTTGATGGAAATATAGATGATTATGAAGAAAATAAAGGTGAAAATTTGAAGCTATCAGATAAATTATGCATAGATTCGAAGGCTATAATGGAAGGGGAAACAGTGAATGTCAATGATGATCTCGCATTGCTTAATGGAGATTTGAAGATTCAGATTCCATATGGAAAAGGATTGATAAATGATGGAAGTTTAAAGGAAATTGTTATTAGAATAAGAATCAGAGGGTCGGTTGAGCCGGATATTAATAAATGCCACCTTTTGTTTGACAAAAGTAAATGGTCTTTCGCGATAAAAATGCCAATTAGGAGCTCATTGAGGGAAAATTTATCAGATGTCTTAAATATTCAATTGTATTCTGGCTCGATTTTCGATGACAACAGCTTTCTAGGTGAGGTAAATTTGAATTGGAAGATTTGCATTGATGCACCAGAAACCTGGGCTATTAATAATGAATTCTCTTTAAAAAGTGTTTCCTTTGCAGATAAAGAACCGAAAAAAGTCACTGGATTGCTGGGAATTCAGGTTCGATATATTCCTTCTACATCAAGTAAAATCTTAATGATTTTTTCTTTGTTTGGTTTCTTAATATGCATATTTTATGAAATTTACATATTATACATATTATATATATTATACATATTTATACATATTATACATATTATACATATTATACATAATATACATAATATACATAATATACATAATATACATATTATACATATTATAACAATACATATTTATACATATTTGCATATATTACATATTATATACAAATTATACATATTATAGTATTTATTTATCAATTTTTGCAGAGGATTTCAAAAGCAAACTGTTTGACAATGACTCTGTAGCTCAAACAAAGACGAACTTCCTATCCTCAGACACTCAAGATGGGATGCTGGAAGTGACTGTTATTTCCTGTGTGTTCGTGGAAAAAAGAAACTCTGTCAAATGCGAAATCAAACTACCGAATAAAGATTCGGAAATTTTACAAGCAGAATTAGCCGCCAATGGCAACCCAAGATGGGGAAAAAAATTAACCCAAATGATGACCTTGAAAGGCAATGTAAAATCCTCGTAAATTTCATTTTAAATTCATCGATTTTTTAAGGCGATGGTTGATTTCATCAAAATGAAGATCTTCAGTGAAAAATCTAAAACAACCCCATTAGGAGAAATCTATGTGAATTGGGAAGAATGCATAGCCTATCCTCTTCAATATCTTTCCCATAAGGCTTTTCTTTTCCCTTTGAGAACCTCAGGCAATGAGAAATCCAATAAACTTTATTTGAAAATCCGATGGATTCCAAAATCTCAATTCAATAAACTTACTAATTTCTCAAATATTGATGAAAAATCAAGAAAAAACAAAATCTCTGACAATCCTAATGATTATATTAATGGTTCTTTAAAAGTTCTCCTGCTTCGAGGAAAAGGTCTAGGTAAAGATGCAGATATTGATCCCTATTGCATAATAAAAATCCAGCATGAAGGTATGGAAAAATTCGATTTTTCAACAAAATCGAAATCAAAGACTCAAAATCCTGAATATTTAGAAAACTTCCATTCCACCATTAAATTCTTCAAAGATGGACCCAAGCCTCCGTTAACTATCATAGTTAAAGATAAAAATTTCGGTCGTGATTCTTTGATCGGTCAGGCTTTGATTGATTTGCAAATTGCGATAGATACTCCAGGTCAATGGTCGATCGATAATTATTTCCCTCTGCAAGATGATAAGCAACAACCAATGGGAGAAATCTATGTTCAGGCGAATTTTGTTCCTGATGGTATGGAAGATAAAAATGTGAAGCCTGTTGATAAGGATGGGAAGGCATCTTTAGCTGATGATGATTCGATTAATGGGACATTAATTATAAGAGTGATCCATGCGAAAGAGTTAAAGGCTGCTGATGGAAGCACTAGTGACCCTTATTGCACTATAAACCTGCCTGATAGCACAGAATTGAAGACTAGCACCATTAACAAGACTGTGAATCCAATTTGGAATGAGAAATTCGAACATAAGATCAAGATTCCTCTTGAAAAAATGAAGCCCATTAAATTTGTTCTCAAAGATAGCGATTTCTTAAAAGATGATATGTTGGGTATGGTAGATGTTGATTGGGCTATCTGTGTCCAGAAACCTGGTATCTGGGCAATTAATGAGATCTTCAAAATCACAGGAACCCCGGATGACATGGGGAAACTCAGTAGTCTGGGATATGTTTATATACAGATGAAATTCCTTGGAAGAGATCAAGATGATGATCATAAAATGCCTCCTATGTTGGAGAATTTAGCTGAAATAATGGCTAAAAAGGCAGGAGTATGGAAAGGAATGTTGAGAGTGTTTTTGATTTCCGCAAAGGATCTCCTGGTGATGGACTCGAAAACCTCAGACCCTAAAGTGATTTTTAAGGTGGCGGGAGGAAAACAAATGGAATCAGCTGTAATTAAGGAGACTGTGAATCCAGTGTGGAACAAAATATATGACATACCAGTTAACATGGCTAGAAATGTAATTTTTTTAGATAAAAATATGTTTTTGGTTGAATTATTCATTCATTATTTAATTTGCAGACTTTACAACCAATGAGAGTTGAAGTTTATGATGATAATTTGTTCTTGAAAAAATTCATGGGTTATGCGAATGTGATTTTGGAAGAATGTTTTACAAATCCAGGTTTTTCTAAATTAATAGTTAAAATTTAAATACCAAAATAATAAAATAAAAAATTAAAGGAACATGGGCAATAAATAAAGAATTTTTATTTGATGGCAATGCCGATCAAAAGAAAAAAAACATCAAAAAATACGGTAGCATTTATCTCCAAATACTGTATGTCATCGAAGGTGGCAATCCAGATGTCCCGACGCTTCCCCTGTTAGAAAATCTAAGTGCGGAACTTCAAAAGAAGATTGAACAAGAAGAAAAGATAATTCAAGGGATCTTGAAAATAAATTTAGTAATGGCTCGAAATTTACGAGCTGCTGATTCCGGAGGTTCTTCAGATCCTTATTCTGTGATAATCTTCCCCGATGATAAGAAAATCTCCACAAAAACCATAGATACTGATCTTAATCCTATTTGGAACTTTGAGCATCCACAACGAATCTCCTCTAAATATAAACCAATTAATCTCAAGGTTTGGGATAAAGACGCTGCAGCGGTAGATGATTTGCTTGGGGAGGTTGAAATTGAATGGAATAAATGTATAGAGAATCCAGGGTTATGGATGATTAACGATTTGATGCAATTGAAAGGAGATCAAAAATTCGGAAAAGAATCCGCAGAAATATATGTTCAAATGAATTTCCTAAATGATGGAGATGCTGGTCAGATTGAAACTATTCCATGTCCAACAAAGAAAGAGTTAATTGCCGAATATGGCCGAGTAATTGGAAAATTTAATGTCAACATCATCAAGGCGAGTGGACTTTATAACTCGGATTTTGGTCTTTTTGGTGGTAAAAGTGACCCATTTTGTGTAGCCTATTTGACAGCTCATCCAAATGAACATATGAAAACTGACGTGATTCAGGATTGTTTAGAGCCAGAATGGAACTACATGGGGAAATTTTTGTTTTTAGATGTGAGGAGGAAACAAGTTAGAGGTTTAAAGCTTGTGGTGAATGTTTTTGATGAAGATAATATCAAATCTGACTTGATCAGCTCAGTTCAGGTGAATTTGATTCCGTTTTTAGAAAAGCCGAATGTTATGGAAAATGATGAATATTCATTGATAAAAAAAGATAAGCAATTTGGGAAGATTTCTTTGGGGATTGAATGGAATCCAGATGCTCGATGTGAGAGCCTTGAAAATATTGAGGAATTGGACAAATTAGTAAATGGAGAATTGAATGTGAGAGTGGCAAATGCCAGAAAATTGAAGAATGTGGGCTTAATCGGGAAGACTTCTCCTTATGTTGAAATTTATTCATCTCTAGATAAAAAAAAAAAGAATTTGAAAAGAAATAAAGCAATTTCAGATAATTTAAACCCTGATTGGCCGTCAAATGAAATCCTCAATCTGCAAATCATGAGAGTGAATGAAGATGACTTTTTGCTTTCAAATCTGGTTGTTAAAGTAAATGATACTCTTCATGGAACTGTTGGTGGCATTGAAATTCCATTAAGGGCTCTTATTGAGAAACCAGGCACTTGGTTGAATCAATATTGGGAACTTATGAATGAAAAGGGAGAAAATGGAGTTGGATGGATCAATCTTCAAATCCAATTCCGAATGAAAGAAGGTCAAAATGAAAACATAGCCATTCCAGATCCTTTAAATTTTAATGAAATCTTGAAGAAAATTGAAGAGGCAAAACCAAAACCAATCCAAGGCAAATTAACAATTAATGTCATCGGAGCGGAAAACCTCAAAGCTGCAGATTTTGGGGGGACCAGCGATCCTTTTTGCAAATTACAATTATCCGACCCAAAAATCAAAACCATCATCAAGACTAAAACCATTGAAAAAAGTCTAAATCCTATCTGGAACTCGAAAAATAATATTTTTGAGATAGCTTTATTGCAAGAGGACTTAGATGTCTTGAAGTTGAATGTAGTTGTTTATGATTATGATTTAGTTGGAAGGAATAATTTCCTTGGGAAATATACGATTGATTTGAGGGAAGAGCTTTTTAGTAAGCCTCCCGGTCAATGGTGTAACCATTATTTCCCTTTATTGGGCGAAAATGATGCTCCCCAAGGAGATGGCTCTAATCGAATCTATTTACAAATACAATGGAGACCTGATACAGTGAAAGAATTTCCTTTAGATGTGAACAATTTGATGGAAGAAAAAATCAAGGAGGCGAACGAATTAGAAGAAAAGAAGAAACAGGAATTGGCTAATATTCCTAAGAAAACTGGCAAATTTGAAATTAATGTGTTATCTGCGATTAATTTGAAAAACCTGGATCACATTGGAAAATCGGACCCTTATTGTGTGATCAGTTTATCGAAGGGAGAAAAGAAAACAATCCAGACAAAAACCATTGATGGAAATTTAAATCCGAAATGGGAAATGATGGGACAAATTCTGCCTTTAAGTTTGCCTGAACATGAATATGATCAATTGAAGCTTTTCGTCACAGTTTATGATTATGATACTGCGATTTCCTCTGGTACATTAGGTAGTGTTGTGATCGATTTGCTGCCGTTAGTGCATGAGCCAGGTAAATGGTTTAATGACTTTACACCATTAATGGATGAGAATGGAAATGTTGGGAATAATGGGCAAATATATTTACAAATAAGATGGATGGAAGAAGGGTTCAAGGGGAAAATTGATGATAAGCCCCCAGAAAGATTAAATGGGCCGAAAGAAAAACTCAAGGAAGAAACAATCAGAGGGGAATTATTTATTAAAGTTATCGGGGCGAGAGGTCTGAAGGATGATGTTACAGATACACCGGATCCATATTGTAAGGTAAATTTGACGCAAGGAAAAGGCAATAGAGTAGTGAAAACACCTACAAAAAATAATGATTTGAACCCGAATTGGAATCATGAGGATGCTTTTCAGCTTGATTATTCGAAAACTGAATATTTAGCAATGAAGATGTTCGCTGAGGTATGGGATAATGATTATGATAAAGACGATTTCCTCGGTAGAATCATCGTTGATCTTGGTTTTCTCTTCGAAAAACCAGGCACATGGCTCAATAAAAGTTACTCTCTAATGAGTAAAGCAGACCCTCCTGCAGCCATACAAGGAGAATTATATATTATGGCACAATGGAGACCCGAAAAAGACAAGGAAAAAATGGATAAATCATTACCCCAAAGTCTTTATCCTAGCCAAGAAGACACAGGTAAAGGTAAAGGGAAAAAACAAGCTACAAATAAAGAGGAAGAAAAAAAAGAAAACGAGCCTATAAAAGGAAATGAATCTATAAAAGGAAATGAACCTGTAAAAGGAAATGAACCTATAAAAGGAAATGAACCTGTAAAAGGAAATGAACCTGTAAAAGGAAATGAACCTGCCAAAGGCAATGAGCAACAGCCAAAAGGAAATGAACCTGTTAAAGGAAATGAAACTGTTGTTTTGAAAAAAGATGCTCCTAATGAGGCTGGAAATAAACCAGTAGCGAAAACTGAAGAAAACAAAGGAAATGAACCAGCAGTTTCAAAAAAAGAAGCCCCAGATGATCCTGGAAAAAAATCGGGCATATTAACAGTGAAAATTATCGAGGCCAAAAAATTGCCTAATATGGATACCTTCGGAAAAAGCGACCCTTATTGTCAATTCAAACTCGATAAGGCGAATCCACAAATGATTGCAACCCCACGAATCGATGATAACAATGATCCAGTATGGAATCATACGGATCAGATGAAACTGTATCTCCCTGAACAAGATTTTGCGAATTTGATGGCTAAATTAGAAGTTTGGGACTATGATCCTTGTGGAAAGGATTTTATTGGAGGATGTAACATCGAACTCGGGAAAACTATCATTGCAAATCCGAACAAAGCAATTCTCAACAATTATGGTCTGACTAATGAAAAGGGCAAGCCCATACCAAACGCTATCGTTACTCTTATTTTATCTTGGATTCCTAATTAAAATAAGAATTTTTATTTAAAAGAAAAAGCAAAATTATTAAAATAATTTCAAAAAATTTTTTAAAAAAACATGAAAATTTAAATACAATCGGACCATTTAGAAAATTTGATTTTGTTAAAAAAATATTTTTTTTTAAAAATAAATGATTATTAATAGGACAATCCATTAAAATAATTATTCATAATTTAAATTGTGTTTTTTTTATTTCAAATCGATTTTTTTTTTTTCATTTCGGTAATCATTTTATTTTTGAGAAATTTTTATTTCTTTTGAAAATTTGGAATTCATTAATTTTGTTTTGAACAATTTTATTGATTTTTAATTTATTTTTTATTTTCAAAGAAAAAATGAATTAAATACACAAATTTTCCGATTTTTTTTTTTTTAAATACAATATAAAAAAGCTCATTTTATATAAGAATTATAAAT
>Ga0302186_10001370_pt1 | contig 20237 bp, 13 predicted proteins | sample II_Bog_E1_2_FD_198782 | JGI IMG/M metagenome (GOLD analysis project Ga0302186, IMG submission 198782) | Peat permafrost microbial communities from Stordalen Mire near Abisko, Sweden - II_Bog_E1_1 | ecosystem: Environmental > Terrestrial > Soil > Wetlands > Peat | place: Sweden: Abisko...
ATTATCGACCAACTCTAATAATGCCAAAATGATTACCTCCATATAGGCTCTCATGAAACCTCGTAAGGTATAAAAAACTAGGGAATTAATGACTTTAGCATCTATGATTCCATGTGACCCCGGTGACAAATTTGTTAAATAAAAGGTGCTGTAAAGGCTTCTAAATATTGAATCTTATGAAACTCAAAGGCCATGTGAACATCATAAAATGTATACAATGTACAAATAAGTTTATGCAGACTTCAGAGCAAGATTGAAAAGGGACTTCTCTCATTGGAAGGAAAAACAGATATCGTTGAGCAATTTATCATTAGAGCCATTCTCTAAAAACAAAATTGGGGCGATTTAATTGTCCAAAATTAATGGAACAAAATCTTCTATCAAAATAGAGATAAATGGAGCTATTACGAGCAATGGATTGTTGCCCTTTGCTTCAAAGGTTTTGAAAAATAACATGGGAAATTTTTAAGCTCAAATCTAACCAAGAGGTCTCTAAAAATCATTAGACTGCATCAAATTCCTTATCTGTCAAACAAGGGTTGGGATTAAAAGTATATACTTCCCGAAATAGATTTAAAAAATGGATGAGCAAAGGCATTTCACAGTTGGAATTAATTCACTATTAAATTGAAAGAAATTTGCTCCTTTCCATCAAACTCGGAGAGGACTTTCAACAAACTGCCTAAAGACTCAATCTCGAAAGCATCCTTAAGTCAACTGCCAATCCCATGGAGTACGATAGTGGAGACTGGATTTATTTCCTGTGCTCACAGTTCGCTGACAACAAGCCAGTAAAGAAACCCGAGTTTGACGGGAGAACTGAGATGTTTTCGTGGAGAAACGTTCAGAGCCACCTGGAAAAGGACAGGCTTATTCAATATTAATCAAAGTACTGTCAATTCTATTCAGACTTGGACTAATTCTAAACAAATACACCAATTTCTTTAACTCCTTCACAAATGAAATCGAAGCTTCTCTGCTTTTAGATATTAGTCTTTAGAATAACTGGAGAGTGGCAAAAGAGAACATATAAAAACTTTTTCGCCCAAATAATAAAGTTAAATTTACAGAAACTGATAAATAACTTTAGTAATTTTTTAATTAAGAATTTTTTTAAAATACTGAAAAATAAATTGATGAAAATAATAAAAATGTAAATAGCGTTAAGTTATTCCTCAATAAATGTGAAAGCATATCTAAAAAATAGCATCCTTCTTCAGAGGAGAAATTCATATCGTGTTAGAATTCAAAATAAAATATTATGTCTCTTACAGTATTGACCATAAAGCGTCCTAATTCTAAAATATGTGAATTGTTGGCTTTATCTTAAATAATTCCATGTTGGCCTGAAAATTCACTCATCAAATAAAGAGTTCTTGAAAGAATTCTAAATATTGATTACTCGAGAAGAAAATCCTTCAAAAAATATAATCAAGTTTTGTTGCAGTAATTGTTTTACCACTCAGATTAAAGGCCAATATTAATAATGATCTTATAACTCTCTAAGGAAAAACAGATCCAATTGAGGTAATGTTTATTAGTGCAATACTTAAAAAACAAACTTGGGAAGATTTAATCATTAAAAATAACTGGGATAGACATTTTCATTCAATCGAAGAAGAGTGGAGTGCTTACGAACAATGGATTGTATTTCTTTGCTTTTACAAATTTGAAAATGATGAGGCTAGATTTTTAACTTCCTGCCTTATCAGACGCTCAAATCGAGGTATCTATTATTAGTGGTATTGCCAGCGTAGTGGTATTCGCGGCAGAAATACCAATTATTTCACCAAAAGATATTAATTTCATAATATAGACTTTAGAAATGGCTTAGCAAAGATGTTAGTTAACTAGAGAAGATTCACTATGAAATAGAACGTAATTTACTGATTTCAATTAAATTAGAATAGAATTTCAATAAAACCTCAAAAAGAATGAACTTATAATCAATTTTAAGCTCTGAAACCAATCCGATGGAGAACAACAGAAAAGACTGGATTTCATATCTATGCTAAAAAATAAACGATAATTATCTTATTCAAACTCCTGAATGGAATGAAGAAGCATAAACTATTTAGTGGTTAGAATATAAAGGGGACTTTAAATCCAAATAAGACAACTATTATCTTAAGTACATTTTTAATAAATAAGACTTTAATGTATTATTTACGAATATTCAAAATTCTTCGAATCATTCACAAATTAAATAGAAGCGTCACTGCTGCAGGATATATCCTTGAATAGCAGTTGGAAATAAGCAAAACAGCATATTGAAAATCTTTACAAGCCAAATTAATTATACCCATCTCAAATATAACTTTCAGTTATATTCGAATGTAATAAAGATAAGTAAAATTATTCTTCCAATACTTTGTCTAATAATATATTTGGAAAGGATAGCAGTTAAATACATGATGCCAATTTCAAAAAAGAGGATCATCTTCTTTAAAATGGAAAGACCTCAGCAACACCTTAGTCTTCTAGAGAATCCATCATTTGGTCTATTCCAATATTAATGCAAGAAAGGAGTCTCGAAAAGATTTATGAATTAATTACTTTAGCCTGCATGATTCCAAATGAGCCAAAGGATACATTGGTAAGATAAAAGGTGCTTTAAAGACTGCTTAATTTGGATCGTTTTGATCATTTCTGTTCTAGCCACAAAAAAAGGATGTCCATATTTGTTAATTTAGAAAATAAAAATAGATAGACAGAGAACTTTCAACTCTTTAAGAAAGACACGATCCGATTGAATAGCTATTTATTGATGCTATCCGTAAAAAGCAGAGCTGGGGCGATTTAATCATTCAATATAAATGGAACAAAATGTTTTATCGGATACAAGACAAATGGAGTCAATACGAGATGTGGATATTGTTTATATGCTTCCAACGATATGACGATAGAAAATCAACATTTCTCAGTTCAAGTATACTTAAACGGGGAAATCAAGCCATCCATATTCAAATTGACATTTGTGATACATTCTTTCTTAGGAATAAGTACAATTAGCATAAAGTAGATTTAAAAAATGGATGAGCAAAGACATTTCGCAGTTAAAATTAATTCACTATTAAATTGAAAGAAATTTGCTCCTTTCCATCAAACTCGGAGAGGACTTTCAACAAACTGCCTAAAGACTCAACCTCGAAAGCATCCTTAAGTCAACTGCAAATCCCATGGAATACGATCGTGGAGATTGGATCTATTTCCTGTGCTCATAGTTCGTTGACAACAAACCAGTAAAAAGACCCAAGTTCGACGCGAGGACTGAAAATCTTTCCTGGAGCGATGTTAAGAGCCGTCTGAAAAAGGACCGGCTTCTTCATTACTAATCAAAGTACTGTCAATTCTATTTAGACTTCGGCTGATTCTTAACAAATACGTTAATTTCTTTGAGTCCTTCACGAATGAAATCGAAGCTTCTCTGCTTTTAGATATTAGTCTGAAGAATACCTGGAAATAAGCATAAAATCACATTTAACTTCTGTATAAATAAAAAGGACTCACTGCTCAAGAATAAAGAATAAATGTTGATAAATAATTGTTAAATTAGTACTAAACTGAAAATTCTTTAAGCATGGAAGCAGGAAATCTTTCTAAATAAAGTTTGTAATTATCTTCACATTTAGAAAGAATATCTAAAATTAAAATAAGGAGCCTGTTGCATAATTTGGCAATAGTGAGTTCAAAAAACTGATCGAAAGCATTCTGGTGATTGATTTGAAAGACGCTAACTATCACTAGCAGATGGATAATAATTTTTTTTCAACTTATGACATCTTATCTCTTAATAAATAGGCAATGGTGAATTGTTTCGCTGAAAAATTTGACTAACTTGTGAATAAAATACAGTCTAAACTATCAATATAAGATCCTTGAGACTTGATATCAGATCATTCATTAGTTCATAACTATATGTTCATTAAATACAATACATTGCTTTTTGTTATGTTTATCTGATTGAAATAGTGTATTTTATCCATATTATGATTCTCTCTCTTTGCTTTTTTAATTTCGACATGCAATAAACTATTTCCCTTCATTTTTAAATATCAAATAAGGCAATTAATGGTATACTGATGATGCTTGATCAAGTTAAAGATATCCGACATATTCAAATTATATTTTTTTGCCTTAATTAAAATATGAGCACTTCTATTCTTTTTGTCTATGACTAAATCTATTGAAGACATCATTTAATGAAAATACAATTCATTTTGATTAAAGAAACTGTAAATCAAAGTTGATATTAAAGGTAAAGTTCTTTAAGCTCGAATGAACCATTTTAATTTTATTATTAAAATAAATTTAATAGAGCGCCTTTAAAAATCTTATTGCCTATTTTATGTTCACATAAATGAAAAAATATTGAAAAATTCATGAAAAATAAGACTTTCATACTCCATCTTATTTTACAATATTTTTTTTACCTCTTGCATCCAGCTGAAACAATGAAAAATAAATAAAATCAGCTCGTTATCTTAGATAAATGCATTTTTTTAAAAAAATCATGGAAAAAAGCATAGAATTAATTTTATTTATACAGAATAAATTGGTATAAAGTTGATAATTATTCAATAAAAAGTATGCACCAATAAAAAGATATTGACATAAAGAGAAAGGATGTTTTTAGAACTATTGCCAAAGCTGATAGAATTGCAAAAACAATTACTGGTACTGTAGTGGTGATAATGGGTTTAACTCGTTCAGGCAAATCCGCAACTTTTAATCTGGTTTTGGCCCCTTAAACTATGATCGGCAGTAAAATGGGAACAAATAATTTTTATGTTCCCTTAAATAATTAGGAATATAGAATAAACCCAGAAATTCAACTGGCTGAAATAAGCACCGGAATGCAATCACTAACAATAATGCCAAATATTGGTCAATTAAAATTAGATAATATTACGATCACTTTAATGGACTTTGCTGGGTTCGGAGATCAAAGGAAACCGCTTGAAATATTAACAGTTAACTACATTCAGACTACTTTTTTAAAATCAATAAGAGATATAAAATTTACTGTTGCATTTACTCAAAAAGCATTTGATGATATCTCGAACAATGGCTTTCAGAGAACTCTTTAAGAATTTTTAAATATTTTTGATTTTAAAAAAATGATCGAAGATGAGGATAGAAATGAATTTTATTCCTCTATCTCATTCTTAGTAACCTCTGCTACAAATATTGATTTAGAAGATATGATCAGTCAGCTTAAATATATTAAGGAACAGTTTTAAATTTTGCATTAACAAAATCCAAATATAATTCCAAATTTCTAGATTGTTGAAGGTCTCCTTTCAAACATAATTAAATACAATAGAATTGATGTATCTCCAATATCAAAAGTAAAAAGAGTTGCCCAAAGACTTGATGCAATTTAAAGATTTTGGAGCAAAGACAAGGGATGGAACAGTTTTAAACTTTACAAGCATGCAGACAAGATCCAATCATCTTATATGGAACAATTTTATAGTTTAAATTCGAAAGACGATCAAAAAATGTTAAAATAAATTATTAAATGGAGGTTTGATCAATGCAATAAAATGAATTCAATTGTCTGTCAAATCATGAAAAAGATTATAGAGAATATTGGAATGAAAGAATATGATTTGAAAGAGGAACTTAATGATTTAAAGGTTAATTTCATAGATGATTCATTTTATTAGAGCATTCCTTCATTTGAGTAAGAAACCAATTAAATTATACTTGTACCATTGTAACAAAGAGTGGAGATACTATGCAAAATTATCGGTCTTAGCTTTTAATTGAAACATTAAACATAGTGGACAATCTAACAGAATTAAAATGTTGAATCAAAAGAGGGGTATATAAAATTTCTTGAAACTAACTTCAAAAAGGAACTAAAATTATTAAATAATTTATGCGGAGCAACTCGTGAAATCAGAATAATGTTTAAAAAACTTGAATTTATGTTTACATGCATGTTCACAGAAGCAATTACTTTAATTTTACTTGATACCGAATTTGCTGGTGATTTATTAATTCATCTCTAATAGGATATAAATTGGGGAAATACACTTGATATTCTTGTTGAAGATCTTAAGATAAAATTTATTAAAACCCTTTAAATATAGACCTATGAGCTTGGATATTTTTCTAATTTAGAAATTTAAAATTTAATAAATTATTCTCTCGATTAGGAGCCCAAGATAAAAGATTTAAGCCCAACTATAGTATATTCTATCGCCTATAAGTTAATACTTTTACAAAATAGTGATTTGTAAAATAAACTTTTGCTATCAAAAGATAAATCTAAGCAAAAACTATTGAATTAGGAGATTATATAAAATTTACTTAAAGCCTTTTCTTATACCCTTCAGCATGCTGCTTGTATCAATAAAAAGAAAAAAAAATTAAATGAAAAAGAAAAATAATAACAAAATGGCCTATTGAGGATTCAAAAGAATATACTTACTAAAATATTTAACTCCATCTCTTCTCTAAACAACATTAATTTAATCCTAGAAATATGTCAATAGTTAAAGCAATATTCTTAGAAATGTAGATACTTTGAGATCAAAATCAGTAATCAGCCTCATAATGCCGATTTAATTAGATAATATGCTTAGTATTGCAAAGAAATTGGATATTGCGAGAAAAGTATTGAATTGTACGAACAATTAAAAAGAATAAATCCTCGAATGAGGTCGAACTTCGAGCAAAGAATTCTATAGGTATCAAAATAATCACCCCAATTACTTCAAATTCATCGAAAATTAGTCCAAGAATAAAAATAAATGTTACTTGATTGTGCCAAAGGATTAGATGTGATTAATAAAATTGGAAGTTAAATTTTGAATAAAAATGAAAACATCATCCTCAACTTTAATGAAATTCACTAGAAATATATGAAAAAAATGAAGAATACCTTTGCTTTTGAAGAATTTCAATTTGAATTTCCAAAAAATCCTACTAATCATGAATATATTGAAATATGCCATCAACTAATTGCCAAAACAAAAAACAAGAAACTAACAATTTTAATTAGTGCAGGACCAAAAACTGGTCAAACTACATTATTTTATTAAATTTTGGGCAGAAAATTAAATTTATCTAATGGAAAATATTATCTAAATTAAAATTATAAAGGAGAGAGTAAGATTAATAATAGTGGTACTGATCCAACCATATTTCCAAATATTTGCCCACTTAATGATAAGTAAGAGCTGCTAGTAGATTTTCCACTTTTGTTTAATTCATCTCCTTAGAAAATCTTAATAATAACTGGAATATTTTAACAAATGTTAAAGTAGTGCTAATAATTTCGATTAATTTTAGTGATAAGGCAAAATCAAATTCTTTAAAATAATGGAGGTTAGTTTATAAGCCTGATAAACTACCTACTCACCATTTTTAAATTTGCATAAATTCAAAACAATGGGGAAAATGCCTTTAATAATCCAATATGCTAATCGGTAGTATTTATTTTTACTTTTACTAACGAATAAATAAATATGTTAATTAAAAGGAAAATGGATGAGCTTCGAGATTGCCTTTTGGATGTGGATAATATTAGAGCCATTTAAAATGAGAGAAGATATCAATTAACTAGACCATAACAAAAGAAATGTTATTACATAATTAAATCAGTTATTAAAAAAGGAAGATACAAGTATATAATGAATAACAAATTGTTCAATGATTTAACTTAAAATACAGACTATGATGTCAAATGGCATTATATTAAAAGTGGATATGGATTAAGAAATATGGGATAAATTCTATTTTTAAAAATGATGGAAAGCTAAAGAAATCGAGTAACTTTATATATCTAAAATAAATTTAATATTATTAAATAAATTCTGACTTTTCTCATGAGACTCACTTTGGATAACTATAACTACCATTTACAAAATGAAATTAATAGTTCCAATATAAGCATCCTAAATAATTTTGAGGCTTTCATTTTACCATATTAAAAATAAATAAACATGATACATTTATAATAAAACAAAAACATCCAAGAAGTTAGGAGATAAATCCGTGGACAAATGAAGTTGCTTAGTGATTTTCGATTATTGATCTAGTTGAAATTAATTTCTTTTGATGAAATAAATGTTTCAATAAGCAATTGGGATAGACCTGGTGAATTCTTTGATAGATTAATTGAAATAATTGGTGTTCAATTCAACAATATAGCAAATATGTGCTGCTCGGATCAAAAAGAATAAAATATGATGAAAAAAGCAATGATGTTTACCAAATCAATCCTAATTTAGATACAGAGTTTTGCTTATGTTAGTGAATAATCATCAACATGTCTTTCTTAGAGTATGTGCAGAACTTTATAAATTAAAAATCTCTCTGAAGCAATATTAACAACAACTTTACACGAAATAATCCAACAATTTTTGAATATATTTAATGAATCTGAATTTAAACATGAATTTGAAAGATAATGCCTAGATAATTGCTAATCGGCTGAAAATAGTCTGCTTAACTATCAATACATTTTGAGCAAAATATATTTTGAATTATAAAAATAATAAAATAGACTTCATTTAATAACCTAATTCTAGCCAATGTAAGAACGAAAAAAAATCAATTAAAAACTTATTATTTTCTATTAACGATGGAAGAAATAAAAATAATTATGCCTTGCCTATATTGACAAAATTTTCCTTTTGTATGAGGAAGAGTAATATAATACAAGACACTCAAGATAAGAAAATTATCAATTGGCTTAGGATATTGAAGATATTCTCATTACAATTGCAAAATACATCTGTTTAATTAATAAAGATTTCGCCATGTAAATTTGTTAGCAATTAACGGAAACAAAGGAAATTAAATACAGAATATATGATTAAATCATATAAAAAGAAGACAATCACGATAAAAAAATTATTTATATGAAAGAATTTTATGAGTTTCTCAACAGGTATTCTAGTCCTCGCTAATACAGAAGAAAGCAAAGATAAATATAAGAAAAACTAAGAAAAATATTGAGATAAATGCAAGACAATAATCATCCGTAATCGTAATATTCCGTCCATGCACTATGGCTTTCGAGAGTTTCATAATTGAATAGAAATTAGCCGGAACGTCGATAAACATTGGATCATGAGCAAATCAAATATTTATTAAATGATATAAAGGGTACTCTTGCTTGATTATCTATCAATTTATCCAATTTTATGTAATATAATTTTTCAAAACAGTAGAATTTATATTATAATAGTCATTGTTTCATTAATCAAATTGTAAACCTATCATAATCAGTGGGCAAATGAGTGAACCTCTGCTAAGGTCTAGCTTCAGCTATCGAGAACAAGATCCAGACTACCGAGGCGAGAAGTGTGAGGAATAGTATGGAAACGGTCCTGTGACCAAACGAAGATGCACCGATTTATTCTGCTGCCTGTTATTTATGGTATTCTTAGTGGGTGTTGGTTATATAGCTATCATCGCTTTTACGACTGGAAATCCTGAATATTTGGTTTATCCTTTCGATAGCAACGGAAATCAATGTGGATTTACTCCAGGATATTAAGATTATCCCTACATTTTTATTGGCGAATATAGTACAAGTATTACAGATGTTTGTGTAAAGCAATGCCCCTTAAACGAAACATCTCTCCTCGATTGTAAGATTGCAGGACAAATAACAGATTGCAATCAACTCATTCCATACTCCACTTCGAGAATTGTTACATACTGCCTTCCATCGGATACAGCAAAGCAGATTGCTGATAAACTCATCACTGACGTCCTAAATGTAGGTGTACTACAAAAATATTTTTCTGACATCTATGTGGCATGGCCATTGTTAATATATATGGTAGGAGTATCACTTTTGATCAGTATCTTTTACTCAGTGCTTATTCGTTATTGTGCTGGATGCATGGTCTGGACTATGCTTATTTTGCTGATAATTATCTAACTGGTAGTCGGCCTTGCCACTGCTTTAATGCCTCAGCTCCAAGTATTGAAGGATTTGCTAAATTATGATAGTCTTCCAGAACCATTTAAGGATCCCACTTATCAAAAAGTTGCTTCAGCACTGTGTCTAATACTCTTTTTGATCTCATTTCTAATTCTCTGCTGCATGAGAAAATAGATTCGCATATGTAAATATTTGAATAATTTAGCAATAGGAATAATTAAAGCTGCAGCTGATTTCGTACGTGATTGCTGCTCTGCATTTTTAATCCCTTTTTACATCGCTGTCCTTCAGTTGCTATTTTTGGCTTTTTGGGTGACTGTCATCCTCTTTCTTTTTTCTTCCAACAAAGGTAAGATAGCTCCAATAGATGGTACTCCTTTTGCTATGGTTGAATGGAATTAGCAAAACCAATATCTTATTATTTTCTATATATTTGCACTTCTATGGTAACTTCATATTTATTCAGGATAATGAACTTTTTTGCTGGGATTGCATCGTTTTGGACGAGCTCCACAACTGCCATCTGGTATTTTGAGGAAGGACAGCCAACTGCGCCTGTTCTTCGTAGCATTTGTCGATCCTTTTATCATTTGGGATCCATTGCATTCGGATCACTCTTAATCGCAATCGTAATGTTCATTAGAATTGTCCTTTAATTTTTCACTGTACCCCTTTTATAAATAAGAACCAACTCAAGCAAAAAACCATGGGGAATGAGGGCAAGGCTGTTGGTATCTTAATAAAATGTGCGACATGCATAGTTGCTTGTTTCGAACGAATTGTTCGTTTCATCACCTAAAATGCCTACATAATGATCGCAATTACAGGTAAAGGTTTCTGTGCTTCCGCCAGAGAATCTTTTTATTTGATGCTCCGCAGTACAGCTCAGTTCTTCATCAGTCATGGCACAACAAAACTATTCATTATGGTGGGCACAACACTAATTATCACAATGTGCTGCGTATCTGGGTATCTATTTATAACAAACATCAAACCTTACAAAGATCAAATCCAATCACCTGTCTTTTTAACCATTATATTCGCTATTGTGTCGATGCCCGTATCATGGGCTTTCATGTAATTTTTCGAAAAGGCTGCTAATACTATTTTAATGTGCTATTGCGTGTAGTTGGACTTGAACACAAAGAAATCCAAGTGCCCAACTGGGCTTAAACATTTTTTGTAGGAATACGTATCTTCCTATAGTAGCGTCTCAAGAAGCGATGTCAGATGATAAATATATCGAAAAAGATCATATATATTAAGTATATTCATTATAATCAATTCATTTCAATCTCTTATGAAAGGATGACTTATCTTCTATTGATTTAACCTTCCATCCAAAGGATATATCGATTTGCCTGAAGCAGCCTTATTTCAATATAAATGGAAGTAATGAGTCCAATTCCCATTAATATAGAATAAAAATTTATTTGCTTTGTCTATAATGCCACATAGGTAATACTAATTCCTTGCAGGCCGCATAATGCAATTGAAAGAAGGAGACAGTAATGATAAAAATTATGAAACATTTTACGGCAGTGATCTTTAGTATGATAGCTCTCTGCTAATCGATGAACTTTCCATTTGTGGACCAGGTGCACAAAGTTTACTATTATGATTAAAGTATCAATTATCCAGTGCCAAAAAGTAAATCCAATCAAAATTTTAGTAAATCCAATCAGAAAGTGAGCCACTGTGTCGATAGTTAACCAAAGAGAATTTAAATATTTAATACTTTTTGACTCTCCCAATAGAGTTTTCCCCTAAATCTCAAAGAAATCTTCCTTTTTGTCGTTTTATTTTGAGATACTCTCCCAACCAGTACTATTAAATTCTTCATCATTATCTTTGCCCTTTTTGACTTGCTGTTATTTGTTGTTAAAAGTCGCAATTTCATCTAACTATCTTTGTCGCTTCTTCTTCTTGAGATACTGTTTTTAGAAATCTACAACACTAGGCACTTATGGCTAAAAATTGATCGATTACATACTCCAATTATTATTAATATTATTATTAGTTCTGGCATAGATGATCACAAGATGGACATATATAAGCCGATACCTATTCAGCTCGAGGTGGTCCTCTCCAAAAGACATTGAGTTCACAAAAGGGTAGTACGAAACAAATTTCATGCGTTCATCAGGTCCGGGAGGACAAAGCGTCAATACAACTAATTCAAAAGCTGAACTGCGACTTAAATTGGGTTAGTGTTCTGCTGTTGATGAAAATACTTTAACAAATCTCAAATTAAAGTACAGCAACATTATTACTAAATCAAATTAATTAGTAGTGAGAAGTCAAGCTCATAAATCGCAGGGCCAAAACCTAAATGATTGTTTTGAACGAGTTCAAAAAATACTCTTCGAGTGCAGTCATGTCAAGCAAGTAAGAAAATAGTAGCCTTATGTTGAACCTATAGAAAACAAAGAGAAGCGGCTGGCCTCAAAAAAAAAGAGAAGTTAAATCAAGAGTACCAGGCAAAACAAGAACCTTTATTTTTGATATTTAAATTAACAACTAATTATACTTTCTGATACTGAGTAATCTCGCAAAATAAAGGTTTATTATTTGATAGGCCACTGTTATAATCACTATTCAAATGACGAGTCAGCAAGATAGAAGTACTCATTGGTATATTTAGGAGTTCTTCCTCCTGGCGTGGAGGATGATGTTGTATTCGGCATAATGTGGATTAGGGTAGGAATTCTCAAATCAATTCGACCATCAACACTTAAACACAAAGTAAATATCCAATTTTGGGGTGAGAGTGAGCCTGTTACTCTTGAACCCTAGGGTAGTAAAGCGCTGCAAGAGTATGATGTATCTCTAAAAATTATTTTAGATTAAATGTCCAATCACCTTCTTTCAGAATTATCTAAGAGATATGAAAAAAAACTTCCGAGTAGAAGTGGAGAATTTGGGAATTGCAGATGTCAACTTAAGTTCCTATTTAAAACCCAAGTATATTTATTGCCAAGTAGTATTACAATTACATCGTAAGCTCCCTTTAATCCCATGAAAGGCTTTTTCGAGGTCATTGGCAGAACTGGCAAAAAAGTAGCATCATTAGAATTGGAGATGTCTGCTCACTTCAGTCCGGAGATAGCTTTGAGAGAGTTGGAAGAAGAAGAAAAAAAAGATTTGGGAAAGCCATCGGAGAAGATCTGTCCAGTCGATAATATTTAGATGAAGGGTAAGATTTGTCCTGCGGATAATATAAAAGATTGTAAGTGTCCAGGAGTATGCAAATGTAAACCTGATAAAATCAATGCTTTGGATGTCTTGGCCGTCGAAAAACCAGACATTTTTCTATAGTTTTATGAGGAATCAAAGGAAAAAAACTCACTTAAAAATGTTAAGCCTACCCCTATATCCCTCAAAGACGATCGAATCCCAAACTCGCTTAGAATCGAGCCAAACACAGCAACTTTTGATGCTAACAAATATTTATAATGCGATCCATTACCTTCAAAAAGATAGCAGCCCTTTCCAACTGTTTAGAAAATATTAACATATTCTAACCTTCGTTTAAAAAAATAGGACTAAATTAAATAATCTCCTAAACCACGGTCAATTAAGTAGCAACCACCTTTGCTGAATCAAGTGATTCCTAAACGATAAATGTAAATTGGAGGAGAAATAACTCCAGTCAACAAGCTGACTTAAATAAATAAATTTGATTATTAGACCATTTTTCAAGAGGAAAAACAATCGTTACCATCTAAGAGGGATAAACAGATTTAAATATCAAAAACCTTTTAGCGAAATACTGAACACGCTGGAAATAATAACATAAAGTTTGATTAAATTATTCCAGTTTCGCAGCGTTAAGGGAAAGTAGAAGCAAGTATAAGTGATATCGACAAGGTGCCTCAAATGGATTAATCTGATGACATTGAGGCACACAAAGATATTCTTTCAAGAGTGGTTAATCTTAATTAATAGTTAGAGAAGGAGAGAAGACATTCACCCATTAAATTACCGCTGAAGGAAGTAAGTCAACCCAAAATGGTGGAATCATGGAAAAAGCCTGCATTTATACCATTGGAGTCTGTTCCTCAATTAATGCATCAATAGAGAAAGCGATCAAATTTATTAATGAATATGGTTATATAGATCCCCGCAATTAGTGTTAAATTTATAAAATCCAATAAATTTGTGGTGTGCTACCTGCCTTATGGTCAAAAAGAAACGATAATGGTGGGTCCAAATATTCCTTCATCTTTAATGATTATGTTTCCAATTGAAGAAGCTCAAATATCAAAGATGAATAAAATACCTTTTATTTTGGAGTTTTGGACCAACAAAGATAGATAGAGTCTTTTAGGAATCATTAAACTACCGCTGACAAAAATATACAAAGGCTTTATGCTGGAAGGAAGACTAAATTAAATGGCAGTTAAAACCAGTATCCTGCCCACCGTCATTGAAAAAGGAGTCGCCACAATTACAACAGTGACAGATAAGCCAGTCGGGCAATGTTACCTCTCTGCATATATAGGAACTACAGCACAAATTCAAACTTTTCTTAATTCACATAAGAATGAAGTTAATCTCTAGGTTAACTTACCGTAGATTGATAATGAAGATAAAAAAGAAAAGTAGAATTAATAAAAGAAGAGATAGTTATAAATTCGATAAAAAGGCACAATTGATGATTTTACAGAGTTACTGGCTCTTATTGATTCCTTTTCCAATCCCACAGCTGCGAAAGAACTTCTTAATTTTATGAATTTGAAAAGGTCCGATAATATTCAATTTACCAATTTTATTGACAGACTAGGTTTTAAAGGAGGAAATATCTTTCATTTACTTGAAAATGGATAAAGTTTTTAATGCACAGAGCTCGCGAATTCATTTGAAGATTTTAAAAAGACGAAAGAAGCTATTAATTCTCAACTTAATATTTGCTTAAAAGGGATTCCTTACAAAAAAATAGCCGATTACGTTAATATAATAAAACAGAAAAGCACTTTTGGAGTTATTTCTAAGCAGGGTTTAATTGAAGTGTTGGGCAGCTAACTCAAATAAATTACTGATTATTTAAGAGATGCTATTGAAGTAGACCCCTTTACCGAGTGGCTCAAGGGATAGGGAAAACTTTGTTTGAAGATAATCCAATTTACTGGAGCCAACTCGATTAAAGAGGTGGTTAGCAACATCTTTGTACATTAGTGTAAAAATGTTGTACAAAAAATGGATTAACTCCTCAAAGTATAATAGGGATCAAATCAAGTGAGTCTGTCTAAATTACGAGTGTATTTCACTAAAGAAGGAGGAAAGACTTTCAGTATTTGGTTCTGGTTACTGCTAAATAAAGTTATCTATTAATCGTTCGACTAGGTTTTATAGAACATAAAAATGTCAAATACTTCACTTCTGTATAATTGGATCGCTCTTAAAAATAGACAACTTAAAGATATGGAGGATCTTAAAAACTAGCAATAGGATATTGAATAGAATACGCAGAAGCAAGCGAATAGATAAATTAAAGAATAAGGATAGAAATAGAAGCAGATCATCAAAAGTGACAATATTTTATAACAACCCAATTAATAGTAAAAAAACATTTCGTAAAAGCACTCTGAAATTAAAGAGGAATCTTTCCATTAAAATAAAGCTCTTATTGAAGAAAAGCACAAATAATAATAATAACCTAATATCATATAGCATAAATTTATCATTTCACTCGAGGAGTTGCATCTAGAACAGGACACTACTGGATAATGTACAGTCTTTTATCGTTTTCCCTTCGAAGACGATCAAATAAGCTCTAGACGTTTTCAATTGCAGCTTGATAAACATAAGTATAAGCTTAACTGCCAAGGAATTCATAAATTTACTATCACCGAGCCCATTGGTCAGTATCTAGGAGAATCAACCCTAAATGTGAGGGTATCTGTCGGAGGAGATAGCTAGTTATGTGGAGACCTGCATTCAGATGAATTAGTGGTCAAAGGAAGTTAGTATCGAGTAATTCCGCTGTTCTCAGTCAGTCAATAGGGAATAGCTGGCAAGATTAAATTAAAAGTCGAATACAGTGCTAAAAAGAGTAATCAGCTTTCTCTTGGAAGATAGACTGTAAGAGATGTATTTCTTCCTAAAAATGGCTACCTAAATTTTGAGTTAATGACATCAGTTGACCAAGTGAAAATAAGACAGCAGTTCAACATCAAATAATAATATTATCTCCTACTATCAATAGATCCTTTTGGCGAAAATATCAGTCTTGCTCCTCACTACCCTCCATTTAACTCCAAATTAGAATCTGATTTAACTTCTCCTCTTATCATCACAGGATCATACAAAATTGCTTTAACGCCTCAAATTGTGCAGCATTTGAGATGTGGTAGCTGTACTGCACGACTACTTATGGTCTACTATGCTAAGGAAAAGGGTAACTATGATAGAAAATAAGCAGTGATTGCCTCCTTCAAAACTCCACTGATTTCTGTTATTCGGTAAGAAGGTCTAAAAGGCGATTATGCTTTTAAAAATAAGTTAGGTATGTTCGTATCACTCGCTCAGTGCAGCATCAAGTACGAAAAACAATCTCGAGGACAGCTTGAATTAACACACAATAATTATGCGAGAGATAGCTTTTGGATTGTTATTCGATTTACATAAATAATCAACTTTGAAGGAGAACTCGGATGGGTACGATTTGAAGTTGCGAGAAAGGGAAAACGCATCTCGACTGAAAAGACCCTTATTCGAGATGAAGGATTTGTGGATCTTGAAGCAAGTTGTTTGCTGCTACAAATGGGAGAAGATGATTTCGCTTCGACGAAGTTACTCCCGATTAGCATGAATACTGCTGGTCAACATTTCGGTATTGATATCAATCTGAGGCCTATCGCAAAAACTTTAAGCAAATCGAAATGGGCAGTGGATTCACATTATTTTATCGTTGTTGATGATCAGTCCAGATCAAGGAAAATCCGCGTTGGAGCTAAAGTATACGCTTTTCGAGGACCGGCTGGTCTTGGCCACTTTGTATAGGCTATCTCTAAAAATCGAATCTAAACCATAACCTAATCTTCCGAAAAGTAAGATGACTATCCATAACTGATAGAAGGACTCAAAAAGCAGCTTAAGCTATCAACAAAAGCCTTAGAAGAAGCTTTTAGTTTAATTCTCGACAAACGTAAAAAATAAAAATTGGCTTTAACATTTTTTTCAAGCAAAATTTATCCAACTCTCGATCTGACTCCTATCATTGGCTCAAACAATTCAGATCTAACCTTGCTGGCAGAGTAAATGCCTTCCGAAGTAGATCAGCAATATTTTATTGAAAATTTAGAGCAGATGGGGATAAAATTTATCAATTTAAGACCCTAATTGCTGGAAAGATATAGTTTTAGTAAACTTAATTAAAACAGATTGGACCAAAATGTAGAGTATTTAGGATTGCATAGTGAAATTGACTTACTCGTTTTACTTCGGAAAATCAGAATTTAAGAGAGAAAAAATACTGACCAGTCATTCAGATAAAAGCAACTATAAGATGGACCGAAAACAGTTAGAATTAGCATTATCAGAGGATATAATTTCCATCTCCTTTATAATGGAATCAAACCCAATGTAAGAGTCAGAATACCTGATATTGGCCTCGAGACTGAGGTTATTGAGAGAAGCTCTGAGCCTATTTTCAATGAGCACATTAGCTTAAGTGTCCCAAAAGATGGACTTAGAAAAATTAGAGTGGAAGTTTATCATGAGGGAAGTCAATAAGACGAAGGTATCTTGATTGGAGAAGGAGTGTTATCGATTGTTGAGAGTTTATCAAGCAATGATTTACCTCATAGTAAAATATACAGAGCTGTTATCACCTCTCTTATGAGCATTAGAATGCAGGCTGCACTCGATGTAAAAGTGGAAATTCTGCCTGGTATATAAGGCAATCCCGTTGAGCAAAGAAATTTTTTAGACTAATAATCATCTATAGGAGATTCACGTATAGAGGAGGTGATGGATAGGGTTAATAATCCAAATATATACAAACGCAATGCAGCTGCCTTCTTTGAATCTTCAGAATAAGATTAATGATATCTAATTTTGATAATAATGATATATAGATTCAACGTTTTTGTTTTTTACTGCCAAAGGAAGTGGGTAGTCCCATAGCTATAAGTTAGGCTTCAATATCATCTTCTTCATCTTCATTTTCCTCTTCATTTTTTTCTTCTTCTTCTTATTACTTCTTCAATATTTATTCCATTTTTGTCTATATCTTAATATCATTTCCTTATTTCTTTATCTACTTTGGTTCAAGAGGATTTGCTGCAGCCTTCATATTTTTAAATTTATTAGTCACTGCTTAAGTGCTTACAGCCATGACCTTCATTGACATTCCTAATTTCCTGTTGTGCTGTGGGCTGTTAAGGTGTGTGATATAAGCGAGATCACATTTGAATCCCTCCTTACAAACATCACAGTAAAAGATCTCCTTCTTCTTGCTCTTCATGCTCTTCTCAATGCGACCGACATATTTTTAAATGTTAAGGTTTTCTTCTCTCCCAATAAGCATACTCTTATTCCTTCCGACATCAATCAATTCTTTTTCTTCAGGCTACTCCTCAGCTGAACCCTATTCGAGATGAAACTTTCTACGCCCCCACTCATCTATCTCTGTCTTTACTGTATTTTTGCTCTTTAATGGAACACTCATCTCTTATAAGATCAATTATAGGACAATTTCAAATAGCTAAGTAACGATAATCAAAGATGACTGGATTAAGGAAAGTTTCTAAACAACAGATGAGCCTCAAGAGGTGCAGAATCGGAGGTAGTCGTCGCGTATTTTGAGAAATTAGTGTAGTAGAAGTAGGCATTGAAAATGTAGAAGAAACCCAACATCAGCAAGAGAATTATCATTTAGATGAGGGTTGGCTTTAATGCATTGTTGTAAATTCGAAAATGCAGTGCAGCGCTGGCACAGACATAAAGGATGGTCATCGGAATTAGTAGTGCGGTTGGACTTGCAGCGCATAATACGGCAAAGAGGCATCCGATTATGCTAATAAATGAAGTGGGGCAGAGGTGCTATTTTAAAACGAATTTACCTGCAGATACATGCTATAAGGTGAACCAAGTACATTAGAGTAAATGTACAGCCCAAAGGATATAAAAAACATGAAAAAAAGCATAATGAGTCCGGTGCCTGCAACACCAAATTTAGGCTGTTAATTGGGTTCGTTGTGGACAAGATTTGCGAGTAACATTGTGGTTAATGGTAACCAAAATACCAGATAACTGTATTGAAAACGATTTACATTGAAATATTTTTACCTAAGAGAATGGGATCGTTTATATCACGAACTATAGAATTAGTTACGTTCTTATGGGAAATGATTAAAGGTTTGCCTTATTAAAGAAACTCAAACTGCCAATCGCCCTGCATGACTGCCGCAATATTTTTGGTGATCCTTGTGCGAGAGGTATTCCAATAAGGGAATGCCCTAAATATTGCTCTTTCCATAGCATCAAGACAGGGTGTCTGTTCAGTGAGATACTTATCAAGTATGCTGTTGTTAATACTCTTTTTAAGTCCTTCATGTTCGTCGGGATAATTAGAACATATTTCTGCATCTATATGAGCATACCTTGACTGTATTTTTTTATTTAGCTCATCATTTCAAATATTATCTGATGATTATACGATGAGTCAATAAGCTATTAAACAGAAATAACTACCAGGTTGAATTAATAACTTGGTGTTTAAATTAATTTAAATAGATATTAATACCATGGTGATATTCAATCAAACTTTCAGCCCAGATAAGGAAGTTATTTACCCCTATAACTGGAATAGGGAAAAAACTATGCTTCAAATATTTGAAGAAATTAGATCAACGCAAGAGTGGATCGTTGCTGCCACAATTGCTCAGGTTTTCTGTGCTGCTCTTTGGCTACTTTTACTTTATGTAATCATTAATGGACTATTCCACTTATGGAAGTAAATATAATAACATGCAGCGCATATAAACTGCCTTTGACTTCTCGCAAAAGAAATGAATACAACAAAGTTTTCAAGACTGAGCCCATGTTCATAATTTGCTTTATCAGTCTGTCTACCTTTGCGTGCACTATATTTTTTATAATTAGGCATGATTGGATTCGATGGGCCTTCTTTTATGCAGTCCCTTTGTGGATATGTATTTTCATCATCAGGAAAATGTTGTCACTTGTAAAATTAAAAAAATGATTGTTCTAGAGTATTATTTATTAGAATATTTTATTAGAAGTGCCAAACAAAGCTATCGAAAACAATAAATTATTGGAATACGATGCTATTTTATCATAATCAAATAGATGACAT
>Ga0302186_10001372_pt1 | contig 20228 bp, 24 predicted proteins | sample II_Bog_E1_2_FD_198782 | JGI IMG/M metagenome (GOLD analysis project Ga0302186, IMG submission 198782) | Peat permafrost microbial communities from Stordalen Mire near Abisko, Sweden - II_Bog_E1_1 | ecosystem: Environmental > Terrestrial > Soil > Wetlands > Peat | place: Sweden: Abisko...
GATTGATTATGTTTAAAATAACTTTTATTAAATTTCTGTATGTTTAATTTTAATTTTTTTTCTGTCGAAATAAAGTCCAGTAAAACTTTTAAACTTTCAAAAAATTTCAATAATTTAAATGTAAAACAACAAGTGAAGAATTATTTTGTATTAATATTTAAGAAATGACAATGGCGCCATTCAGACTTTCGGACTTGGCAACAAAGTAAACATTTTTGATTTGATTCTGCCGACTCCTTGTGCTTTTGGCTTAATGTTATTCGAAGAAGAGGTTTCTTCCCGGACTGTTTGAGATCTATGAAATTTTACAGCGTTTTGAGTCTGCATCTTCTTCTTCATGAAATCCTCTAAGAACCCCACAATATTTCTTGAGCTTGTTGGTTTCAAAATTTTCTTCTCAAGGCCTGTAATTCTTATCAACTAAAAACAGGTCATTATTTTTATAAAGAATCTTAGTAAAAAACATTTTCAAATGATGGTCGAGGGGTCATTTCATCCCATGAAACACCAGCTCTTATTTTGAGTTTTTGATTTTCATTGAGTAATGCAGAAAGCTCCTTCTCATCCTTTTCAGCTTTGCTCTTATAATTCTTTATAATCTCACATAAAGCTTTGTGGTTATGAACTGCTTTTTGGAACATCGTCCTAATATTTTGAAGATCTTTTTCTAATTTTTCTTTAATCTTTAATAATATTTATTTAATGGGAATTCAACATTAATGATAACTTGATTTAGATTTTCTCTTTCTGTTTCAAGTTTTGTGATTTTTTCATTAAGGTGTTTTTGATGTGTCTCTTCTTTATCTGAATGATGAAAAAGATTCCTTTCAATTTCTTTTTGCAAATTCTTGTTTTCTTTCTGCAAATTCGCAACAACTATTTCGAATTTATGGTTCTATTGGAAAATGATTTTTATTAACAAAAAAAATAAAATAAAAGAGCACTTTTTCATCCAATAATTTCTTATGAATTTCTTCCATTTTCATTGTTTGTTGTTCATAATCAGAAATTTTCCTCTTCATATCGGAATTTTCTTTTATTATTTTCTCATATGAATGCCTGACCTTTTCCAACTCTTGACATTTGGAAGATATTTGCTCTGAATTTATTTGTTGGATTTTTGAAAAATGCTCCAACAAGCCAGAAACCATATGACAATAGGTATTGTCTCTTAAATCGATTTTTTCTCCAAATAGACTTTTTAATTGATCTTCGATATGTTTTGAGCAAAAAATCATTTTTTCAAGAATGGGGCCAATTTCTTTGAATTGGTTTGTGTTTTCATGATTGATTCTAAATATAAAACATCGTGAAATATATAAAAAAAAATGAAAAATTACAAAAATGCTGAATTTATCATATTTAGGCATAAAGTTGCTTTTTCCCCATTAGAAAACTTGTTTTCTTTGATTTTGGAATAAAGTTTCTGAAGATTAATCTCGCTTTCTTGGCAAATTTGTTTAATTTCCTTGTATTTGGTGGTTATCACATTCAAATTCTTTGTGGAATCTTTTCTAGTTGTTTCCTCTGGAGAGAAAAATCTCCTCTTTTTTTCAGAAAACACTCCTTCTTTGACAACAAATCCAAAGATTTTTTTGGATTTGCTTGGGGATTGGGTTTGTATGTTCTGTAATGATTCATCATTCTTTTTAGTGGGGATTTCGTTGATATTATTTTGGCTTTTTTTTCGTATGAGTTTTAATATAATCCGAAAAAAAATTATACATTTTTTTGTTTTTAGGTGTTGAAAATTGATCTTCTATACCATAATCGTGAAAAGGATAAAAGCCATCGGAAGTTTTATTGTTTTGGTTTTGAATGGGAGAATGATGATTTTTTCTTGATCGACTTTTTGGAAAGGAAACTAAATATGCCATAGTTTGGAGATTTAATAAATTAAAAATGGGCTTTAAAATGGGCTTTAAAAAGACTTCTGACACTGAGCTAATTTAATAGGAATTATTTTGAACTCAGAAAATAATTAAATCATTGTTTTTTTTTTTATAATTTTTTTTTTTAAACTTTTTAAAAAACAAAAATTTTTTTTTTATTTAAATTATAATAATCCAAGTTTTTAAAAAAATGCGATTTTTTAAATATTAAAAAACATCATGGCTTTTTAGCCGTTTTTATATATATTTTAATTAAATTCCGCATCTCGCATTTTCCGAAAATGTAATATTTAGATCAAAAGTTTGACTTTATTTAATCAGTTATAGATAAAATAAAAAAAAAAGTTGGTTTTATATTTTTCCCTAATTAAAACTAATGATGTATTCTTAAAAACTCTAAATTATTGAAAGCTCCTAATTAAGATATATAATATTGAGCACAGCTTTAATTTGTTTCCATTTTTGTTATATAATTATAAAAATTCAACCATCTAAATAATGAAAAAGACGTGTTCTCAAAAGAAAAAAATGTTCAAAATGCCCTTCAATTCAGTCTCTATTCTGAAAAAAATCACTTTGAATTTAGAAAACCCCGATTTTTCTTCAAAATATGATGTAGAAGCTAAGCAAGTGACCTTGCATTTCTTGAAAATTTTTCTAATTTTCGCTCTTGTCCATAGCTTATTCCTAGAAATCAAACTGATAATTCAAGCCAATTATTCTCGAATGATTATGGTCGGCGCTCAAGCTCTTTTCTATATAATTCCTCTTATTTATCAGAGGCATTTCTTAAAATTGAAGAAACTCACAATCGATGTCATATTTTGTTTGATAATAGTCTTGATCTATATCATTCATATAGAATTTATCTTGATTCCATTTATTTCGGTTCCTCAAGACCCTTTTGGTCCATTTTTCCTGGGTGTGGCTATTGAGCTTTTCAAGATTTTCCTCTATATTGCGAAAATCAGATGGTCTTTTTTTTGCATTTCGAATCTCTTGATGAACGGGTTTTTGTTATGGCATTTATTCCAAAATCCCAAATTTGATTTATCTCTGTTTCCAGTGATTTTGGGGTTATTTATCATTCCTTTGTTGTTGATTTTCCTCAAGGAGAAGAACGAAAAAACCCAATTTGAGAAACAGAAAAATTATGAGAAATTCATTAAAAGCTATGAAAATCTCATCCAAACCATGATCCCTGATCCTATATTGATTCTGGATTCCTCGAAATCAGAGATTATGTTTTGTAATGAAGCAACGCATAGCATTTTCCAAACAAAGAAACTCGATCAGATTTTGAATCAATTGGCAGAAATAGAAATTTCAGTAGAACTTAATAAAACAACGAATTTATTAGACATTTATCAAAATCATTTGAATCAGGTGATCTTGATCTCAGATTATGAAAATTATGAGGGGGTTTTTAATAATAAATCATGCATAGATTCAATAATTCCTCCTATTTCGACGCAAGGTCTTAATAGGCAATATTATTTCAATATCAAATTCATCAATATATATTGGCGTGAAAAAAAGTCCTTTCTAATCATATTAAACGATACGACCTCTTCTTTTAATTATGAGAAAATGAAGGAAATCACACAATATAAAGATAAAATCCTAGCCACTTTTTCACATGATTTAAGATCCCCTTTAAGCGGAATAGTGGGGATGTTGGAAATAGCTAAGGAATTCGAAGGCTTAGATGAGAAAATAAAGGATGTTTTGATAATTGCGTTGAATTCAGCCAAAATATTGAAATTCCTAGTCAACGATATTATCGATTTTTCTTTCGTCACAAAAAAACAATTGACTTTAATTCGAACTCATGAGAAAATACGAAACCCTATTAATGAAGTTATTGAGATCGTCGAACATCAAATCAAAGAAAAAGGGCTAAAATTCATTAAAGAAATCCCCGAGGAAATCCTGAATTCCTCAGTTTATATAGATCTCAATCGAACCAAGCAAATCCTCTTGAATTTATTAATAAACGCCATAAAATTCACCTATACTGGCTTCATAAAAATCAAGGTTTCCATTGATTCTCTAGAGAAACTCGCTAAAATCGCTATAGAAGACACAGGAATCGGTATTCCGGAAGAAAATCTGGAGCAACTCTTTACTTTATTCGAGAAAAACGATACAAAGGACTTATTAAATAATCATAGGGCAGGATTAGGCTTTGGCTTAGTAATAAGCCAAGCTTTGGCATCTCAATTATGTCCCATGGAAAAAGGCATTAGTGTTCAGAGTTCTGTTGGCAAAGGCAGCGAATTCAGGTTTTCAATGCCTTTATCTGATCAGATAAGCGATTGTGAAATCGCTTCTGAAAGAATTGATACTAAATCTCCGATGTTTAAAAACTATAATATGAAAATCCAGATTCTTTCTGATAATAATATCGGCACTCCCAAAAGCCAAAATTACTTAAAGAAAAACCCAGGACTAAATAAAATTCTGCTTGTTGATGATGATATGATCAATATCATGGTTCATTCACAATATCTCAAGAAATTCCAATTAGATTTCGATATTGCCTTTAATGGCAAAGAAGCTATCGATAAAATCAAGGAAAAAAGCTTAAATTTCATTTATTATTCAATCGTCCTCATGGATTGCAATATGCCTATTATGGATGGATTTCAAGCTTCTGAGAAAATCCAAGAAATGATAAAATCCAGAGAAATATTGAATTTAAAGATAATCGCAGTGACTGCGAATGCCTCGATTAAAGATATCGAACAATGTCAAAAGGCGGGAATGAGCTATTTTTTAGAAAAACCTGTGTCTATTGATAAATTAAAGGAGGTTTTAGAAAGAATGCTTAAAATAAATATAGATCATTGTTAATATTATTTCATAAATAATAAAATTATAAATAAACACTTCTTATTAATATAAAAGAAAACTCTTATTTTTCTGCCAATAAACCAGGAAATCCTCCTGGAGACAATATTGCCGATTTCCTGGGTTGGATAGTCTTCGAACGATCGACTTTCCTAGCTCCAATCTTATTATTATTCAAGTTTTTATTGTTATTCTCATTTTTTTCAATAATATCATCGGAGAAACGATTTGAAGACATTTTCTTATTATCATCTCCAATCGAAGAAATAGAATCCAAATCATTTAAAGAGGGTTGAAGAAAAAAGTTTTTGTTTAAACTAGCCAATTTTATTGGTGGAGTTTGAAGTCCCTCGTTGGTATTTTGACGATCTTCAATATCACAAACTGTGATTTTCACATTGTTTTTCATTTTTATTGAGGATTTCATCGGACTATCATGATTCCTCGAACTTTGGCGTGAAATTGTCATTCCCTTCCGCAATTTATCACAATTTCCTTTCTTATTTAAAGATTTACAGATCACAAGTCCTGATAATTCATTGACTAAAGTCTTAGTGCTCTTATTCTTAAAATAAACATCATCTAATTTCAAGAAGTCTTTAAACTGATTAAAGAAATTCAAATAAAATTTAAAAGAAAATAACAAAGAAAAATTACTTGATCAAAGGAAGGCCGAGGCGTCATTTCATCCCATGCAATCCCGGCTCTGATCTTCAAACTTTGGTTTTCATTCATAAGATCTGATAATTGAGATTCGCAATGATCGAATTTCTCCTTGAGGAACTTGCTTGTGGCACAAAGAGTCTTATGATTTATTGAGAGTTTTCCATAAAGAAGTTTCAAATTCTCAAAACCTTTGATTTCGCTTTCTTTGACCTTGAATTTATTTAAAAATTCTTGATTTTAAAGGAGTTTTACTAAGAGAATATCTTCCTTTTCTTGAAGAATTTGACGGGTTTCAGCTTTGGTTTTGAGACGAATTAGTTCCACATTATTTTCAAGTTCAAGTGCTTTTTGTTCGAAACCACATTTCACATTGAAATTTTCGATTTTTTGCTTTTTGAGCTCAGCTTCAATAATTGCGATCTTTTAATTAAAAATCGAAAAATAAGTTATTTGTTAATATTGATTAAGATTTTTTAAAAACTATTATTAATATATGAAAAAATAGACAAAATACCTTTTCTTGCTGTTGGATCATTTCTTTTTGATATTTTAGGCTGATATTTTCCTCATATTCCTTCATATTCTTCTCGAATTTCTCGATTTCTTTCTGTTTTTCTAAGAGATTCTGGTTAATTTTCTCTATAATATGGTTTTTTTCCTTTATTTCTTCCTGGTCTTTCCTTTGGATTTCCTTTAGTTTTCCCAGGAATTTCATCAGAACCACCCGATATTCCTCTCCTTTCATTCGATGGCTTTCACCAAGAACCTGATTAATGTTTTTCTCATAATTTTCATTGCAAAATATCGAATTTTCTAATATTCCAATGATTTCTTTGAATTCCCTCGTGGTTTTCTCATTGAATCTTATATATATTATAAAAAAAAACATTTTTTCAGGTTATTTCTCACATGAAAACTGAATCGATCATTTCTAGACAAATCCTGGCTTTATTTCCAGTGAAAACGCCCTGATCTTCCTGATTTTCCCTCAATAGATTATATAAATGGAGAAGCTTAATTTCGCTTTCCTGAGCAATTTCCTTGACTATCTTCATTTTTCTATAGTCGAACTTATTGTCTTTAACCAAAATAGGTTCAGAGTTCTTATGGATCGGAGATAAAGAACTCGCTTTTTTGAATATAACACTGTTTTTAACTTTAAATCGGCTGAAATTTAATTGTTTCGGTGGAGTCTCGGCTTTATTTTCAACGCTTATATCCAGTTTTTCTAATAGAAAGCGATTTCTCGACTGCGGGGTTAGAAAATCATGTTTTTTTCTATTTAAAAGTTTTGAAATTTTGGATGCAGTGTCCATGAATTATAAAAATGCCTTAATTATGGTAAAGGATATTATTTTTGTTATAAATGGGCGATATTGTTTAAAATTTGCTGCTGAATAATAATAATCGGGTCGATGATGCAATAAAATCGTTAATAAAAACTTTTTAAAAATGAATTTCTAGAAAAAAATAATTTTGAATTTAAAAATATTTTTTTTTTCAAAATAATTTTAAGTTTTTTTCTTAATCTGACGCCCCTAATCTTATCCCCCTCAAAATCCAATAATTTTATTAATAATCCACCAAATTCAAACCCAAAAAACTTATAATTTTCTTTATCTTTCCACCCCTATCGTCCAATGATGCCCAAAAACTCCAACAATTGTGTTGAAATCATCAAAGGTGTCTTTGGCTTTCTCTTTCCTCTTAACTCTTTCCTTTTTCTTTAGATAAGCTGTATTGGATTTCAGATAAAAACCCTCCTAAAAATCAGCCTAACGCCTATTTCTTCTGCATCGATCAGGTCTTTTTTTCTTTAAAGTTCCTTTAAAATTTCCCTTAAGGACTTGGTTTATGAGCCTTTCTTCGCAGATTTCGGGCCTTTGAACCTCGGAATGACCTATCGTTTCGTGACTGAGCTGGAAAAGCTTATAACTGACAGCACCTATTCCAAATATTTGATCTATCATTATACCTCATTAGATAGTGCGAAAAAGGCCAATGCTGCTTATTTGATGGGAGCTTTCCAGGTGATAATCCTGAAGAAAAGCGCTGAGGAGGCCTGGAAACCGTTCCAGAAAGTCCAACCGCCATTTGCTGATTATAGGGATGCGTCTTATGGTGCATGCACTTATAAATGCACGGTATTTTAAATGTTTTATGAGGGTTTTTTTGTAATTAAAGGCTTAGATTTTGCATTGCTTGCGAGGGTTGGAATATGGCATCAAGTTGAAATGGTTCGATGTGCGGAATTTCAACTTGAGAGATTATGAATTCTATGAAAGGATCGAAAATGGAGATATGAATTGGATCTTACCCAATAAATTCCTGGCTTTCAGTGGTCCTTCGGCCTCCCAAAGAGATCCTGATGGGGTATTTTATTTCTTCTTCATTTTTCTTAATTAAGTCTTTAATTTTTAAAACTGCTTTTTTTTCTTAATTAAAAATTTCGAATTAAAATTAAATTACATTATGAAAAAATTTCATAAAAGATGAGGACTTTCACACCAGAAGATTATGTTCCGATCTTTAAGAATTTCAATATCGGATTGGTTGTCAGATTGAATAAGAAAGCCTATGAAGAAAGCAGATTCATCAAACATGGCATCAAACATCTCGACCTTTATTTCCTCGATGGATCCACTCCTACTGATGAAATCATCAACAATTTCATAGAAGCCGCTGAAAAGGAGAAAAACGCTTTAGCAGTCCATTGCAAAGTAAGGCTTTTTATCTTTAAAATTCCTTAATGAAGAATTTAATTAAAAGGCTGGATTAGGAAGAACTGGATCTTTGATAGCGATGTATTGCATGAAACATTATAGATTCATAGCGACGGATTTCATTGGATGGATCAGAATCTCAAGGCCTGGAAGCATTTTGGGACCACAACAACAATTTTTGAGCGTAATTCATAATTTATATTTAAGGTTTTTTTGGAAATCAATGAATTTTTAGGAAAAACAAATGCTCATGTGGAAAAAAGGAGAAAACTCAACCATATATAAGAGCATTTTGCCATTAATTGAAGACACTTTGAAGGCTTTGGAGAAGAAAATGGAAGTAATTTTCTAATTAAAAAGTCCCCTGAAATTCAATTTTTTCTTTAAAAGGATGTGCAAATCCAGGACATGTCGCCAGGTTTTTCTCATTAATTTCCTTAATTTTCTAATGAAAAAAGGCTAAATTAAACGATTTTTATAGAGGAAAAACATATTGCGAAATATGGAGATACAGGTCAGGCTGAGAGATTGAAGAAGGCTAAAGGGTAAAAGAAAAAAAGTCTGTTTTTTTAATAATTCGTGGGTTTTTGCGTTTTTAGATACAAGTAATCAAGCCAAATAAAAAAATGGAAAAAACCTTTGATATTCTTAATTAATAAAAGCTATTGAATTTTCTAGTTAAAATCTAAATCCCTTACGAATTATCGAGAAATCTATAAATATCCTTAATAAAAATAACAATATCTAATTCAAAAACTCATGAGCTTCCTCAAGAAAAAGAACCTCAAAGCCAAAAAAGGCAAGCAAAAATGGCGTAAAAACCTCGATATAACAGAATTGCAAGCCAATTTGGCTCAAGAACCCATCTTGATCCCTATTCTAAAGAAGCCTAATCAGAAAAAGCCTAAATTTTTCATAGATTCAGAGCCAACAAAAACCATAAAAAAGACTTTAGATCCTAATAGATTCAAAAAAAAACCTGTTTCAGGGATTATCTCGAAATCAGATCAAAAAGTCCTTAGAAAAAAGCTCAGATCCTCATTATTGAGAGGAGATCCTAAGCCAAAAATAGAGGAAAATATCGAGGAAATAGCTGTTCTTTCTAAGAATAGATTAGAACTTCCTAAGGAAAAAGTCTTGAAAAACCCTTTGCCAGCAGCAGGCCAATCATATAACCCTTCCTTTAAGGATCATAAAAGCCTTTTACAGGAAGTAGTCAATACCGAAATAGCGAAAACTGACATAAAACATGCAGTTTCTAATAAATTGAAGAAAAAGACTGAAAAGCCCACGATTTCCTCAGAAAAGGCCTTTAATCATCAATTCAATTTATTGAAGAAATACAAAAGGGAAATCAAAGAAAAAGACAAGGAAATCGAAGCGCGAAAAAAAATCAAAGACACCAGAAAAGAATTGGAAAAAGCCTTATTTTCTGAAGGAAAAGTCCTGAATCCTAAAAGAATCGGGAAATCAAAATATCAGGATAAAATCAAGGATTTTAAGCTTTCGAGCGAATTGCCAGAAAACCTCAGAAAAATCGATGTCGAAGGGAATAATGTCAGAGATGCCTTTGATAATATCTATAGAAAAGGCATGATTGAGCTTGGAAATCCTTATGCCGCAAGGAAAAAGATCAGAAAATTGCCGAAATATAAGTTCCATCAAGGCAAAAATGATGGGGATTTCGAGGAAAATACCCTGGGGACCAGTTTTAATATATACAATTATTAAGGAATTGGGATATTTAAATAGAAAATAAGCGTTTTTTAATGATTTTATATTGAACTCTGGTCTTTTAATTAAAATGAGGAAAAACCTGCCTTTTATATTAAATGAATCAAGAGCTGAAAACAAGAAAATAGAGATCAAAGTCCTCGACAAGGTCAAATCGAATATTTTCTTCAAAGTCCTCAAGGAAAAGCAGCCGCTTTTACCTCTGAAAGGCGATTCTTTGACCAGTTCTAAGGAAAGTCTTTATGAGAAAATCAAGAGTTTCCAAGAAAAGACCTCTTTTCATAATAAGAAATTAGAGGTTTTTAATAATTATTGAATAATAGAGAAAAAATGGACTTCTTAGTTACATGAAAAAAAAGCAATTTATAGGTTTTCAAAAGAAGAAAACCTGGGCTTTGAAATAACCCATGAAAACGCTGATCTTTTATTAGAAAACCTCGATCTTTTATTAAAGCAAGTCTTTTTAGAAACCCTGAGAAAAACCCTTATTTTATTAGAGAATCGATGTTCAAAGACCTGGAAACTATGAAGCCAGTTCGTAAAAACATCAGAAAATTCGTTTTTTGTGAAGATCTCGGATTTTATTCGAAGATCAAGTCGATTTTTAATGAAAGTCTTTATTTTTTTATCCAAAAATTAAAGTTTTATATAAAGTCGAATTGCCCGAAAGCCTCCTTTATAAGGAAATCGCTGTTTATTTGTTGGATTTCATTGAAAATTTCCTTAATGCGGAAAAAATCTATAAAATCATTGCTTTTCATAAAGAAATTCAAGCTTTAAGGAAGGAAAACTTAATGAAAACCGAAGAAATCAATAATTTTTTAAAGAAAATCAAGGATTTGCAGGCTTTTGAAGGGAAATATCAGAATTTATTGAATAATTTCGAGGATTTGAAGCGAGAATCCTTAGAAACACAACAAAATATTGAGAAAATCAAGACTTTAATGGATTTTTCTAATGAAAAGCCTATTAATAATATAGAAGAATTGAGGGTTTCTTTGGCCGAAGCGAATATTAAGCTATTAGAACAGAAAAACGTAATTTCTATGACTTTTTCTCTTTCAATCTATAGGAAAAACATTAGGAAATCAAGCTTTCCTTAGATAATATAAATGTTTTAAATCGGAAATTGGCTGAAGAACAGAAAATCAAAGAAAATTTCCAGGCCAAACTCAGGCAGTTTCAAGATAAATGCGATCAATTAGAGTTGAAAGTCAAGTCTTTAGAAGAAAAAAGCTGTTTTTCTGAGGTTTTCAAAAAACCCCAGAAAAAACCTGATATTCGTGTTTCTAAGAGCCAGAAACTGGATAAAATAGCCTATTTTTCTCAATCTTTGCATAAATAAGAGCATAAGAATTTATTAAACGCTTTAATTTCTTATGTTTTAAACGAAAAAACGCGTTTTCTTTAAAATAATCTTAAATTAATGTTAAAAATCAGGACTTCGTGTTCGAAATTCGACGATTCCTCGGATAATAACTCCTCTCATAGCGCCTTAGGCATTGAAAACCTGGGTTTTCGTCGGAATGTGATGGTGGTTTTCGAAGGACGGGACATTCATCCAATGAAATTCAAGACTTCTTCCATTACAAAGCCAAAAACCCTGAGGAAATTCGCTTCGACTGTTTATAAGGCAAGTCCCACGACCAAGAATATCTCCTTACCATCGTTTTATCAATGAAAATAAGCTTGATTTTCTATAATCTTCTATATATTATATATATATATATGGATTATTATACTGAAAAAAAGGACTTTAAATGAGTTATTTATTAATGGTTTTCTCGAATGAAATCGGCCTTTTTTGCTTCAAAAGCCTGGATTTTAGGCAGACCCTGCGAATTCACCCTTTCGCTCTGATAATTCTGATAATCTTCATAGAAAACATTCAATTTTCCCAATAATTCCTTTAATTTGGCGCTTTTTTGCTCTAAAGATTCTTCTTTTAAGCATAAAACTCGTTCTTTTTCCTTGATTCTAACTTCTTTTTGAAGCAAATCACTGTTTTCTTTCAAATTCAGTCTTTTCTTAGGAGTTTTTCGTTCGAAATCACTCTTTTTGTTAAGAAACTCATTATAAAACTCCTTCATATGAGCGAATTTCGCATTAAGCTCCTTTTCCTTTAATTCCAAAGCCATCTTTTCTTTAGAAGTCGTCTTTTCTCTGATCAATAAAGCCTCTTTTTGTTTTGAAAAGTCTTGATTTTCGGCTGAAAAAGAGAAAAACGCAAAAGGTTTATTTTCATTGTTTTCATTGTTTTTGTTTGTTAATTGGGACTTTTCTCGTTTTTCTTCGAGAAAATCGATTTCCCAAAGTAATTTCCTATCTTTTTCCTTCAATTTCCTTATCAAAGCATCCATTTCCTTCACAACTCCAGACAATTGATTGATAAAATCGCTTTTTTCGCTCATTTTAACAATAAAAGTATTATTTAAATTCAAATATTTCAATGTACGAAAGCCTCTTCTCCGAATTAGAGGCTCAAATTAGATCAGCTAATAGTTCTATGAGGACCTTAAGTTCAAAACTCGGCAAAAACCCAAAAAATCAAAATTCAATGATGAATTCTCATAATTCCTCAATTTCTCTTGAGAAAAAAAGCCCTGCCTTTCCTTTTCCCAAAGCCCAGAGATTTAAAGATAAAGATCTTAATGAAAGTCAGAATTCTATATCCTCTTTCTCAACAAATCCCTCAATGGATTCGATAAAAACAAAGATTCCTGGAGTGATTTTCGCGAAAACTGAGAGATTTCAAGAGGAAAATGAAGAAATCGAGACTTTGAGTGAAATAAACCCGGATTTCACTGTTATCAAGAGAAAAACGCCTTTTCTAGCGAAATATCATATAAAAACTACAGAAAATAAGAGAAAAGAGGAGATCATTGAAGAAGAACCTGGTCCTGGTGAATATAATCTTCAGAATAAAGAAAATAAGGATAAAGGCCTGAGATTTGGTAAAGAGGAAAGGTTCAAAATAGAGGAATTTGATGAGAAAACTGATTTAACTCCTAATATCGATGTGATAAAGTAAGATTCTTTCTAAAGACATTATAAGGTGTTAAATAGACTTTTACGGTAATATAGGACAAGGCATCGAACTATTGTGATAAAGCCAAAAAGCGAGGAAAACTCGAAATTGAGAGAAAAAAAGAAATTCATTACTTTTCTTGATATATTAGCTGCGAAATATAGGCTAAATACAGCTATGGAACTTGATAATCCAATGAAAACTCATGTCCCACAAGTTTTCATAGGTCCTGATAAACGCGAAAATAATGAGAAAATCACAAGAAAATCAGATCTTATGTTGTTTTTCCATTTGGTAAAAAAAAGTTCTTTTTTTCTAATAATTCTCTGAAAAGGCTGATAAAGTCAAGGAATTCAGAGCCAGAGGACCTGGTGCCTATAATCAATATACAAGGACTTCATTGGAAAATAGGCCTTGTATGGTCGTTTATCGTAGTTGTTCGCCTGTGATTCGTAGGCCATTAAATTTACTTGAGAAAAAACCCGCTCCTAATCTTTATAACCCTAATATCCAATTAACCAAGGATTCCAAGCCTCAATATACCTTCTCGAAAGCTCCTAAAGTAATAACTATCTCCTAATAAAAACCTAATATCTTGTTAAAATAAAGGAAAAACCCTTGAAAATCGAGGATCTGGATTGGAGAAAAGCCCTGAATCCTGATATCAACGCTATAAGGCCTAGAAAGCCTGCTTTTCTAATACCTCCTGAGGCCAAATCCCGCAATAAATTAAGAGCACTTAGTGAAATCCAGCATAATCGCATTGGTCCAGGTCGATATAACTTGATATTCGATCTAGTGGAGACTCGAAATGATAAGGGAATAGTGCCTTTTAAATTAACTGAATTCAATGACCGTGAGAATTTCCTTAATAATGCGAATAAAGAGGCTTTTATTGGTGATTTGGAGCCAAATTATGATTTTGAAAAGCCGAAAAAACCCGTTTTCAGGTATTATGAGGACATTGAATGGCATGCTCCTCATCCAGCTGATAATATGCTTTTTAGAGAAAGATGGCGTTATTATGATTATGATATGAATAAGATAAGGCCTGAGATAAAGGCGATAGATTTCGCTAGGAATTTGAATATGAGAGAATATATGCAATTTGAATACGAGTATGGGCTTTTGGAGGCTTATTTGGCCCGAAGAAATAAAATCCCGGAAATCGGGCATTATAAGCCGGAATATAAACAAATTGACAAGAAAATACAAGGCTTTGATATAGAGAAAATGCCTGAAAGGGAGGAGAAGGAATATAAGGAGAAGGAAGAGTTATTGTTAAATCCTGAGAAAATTCAAGCCAAAATTCTCACTTTTGACATTGGAAAACTGGTTTTTTTTTCAAAACAACGATTATTCTAATAAAATTAATAATTTATTAGCTTGGAAGGGAAGATAAAGAGCATAAAGAAGAGGAGAAGCTGCTTTTAGAGCCGAATTATCAACAATTAGATAAGAAACTCCCTGGCTTAATAGTTTTTGATAAGCAATTAGATCGGAAAGAAAAAGACCTGGCTCCAAAAGATGAGGAATTACGCATAGAGCCGAATTATAATCAAATAGATCAGAAAATAAAAGGAAACGTGGATTTTACGAAATATCCCTTTCGCGAAGATGACCCTCAAGCCAATATCAAACAACCCAATGAAGAATGTATCCTAGAGCCAAAACAAGATCTCATAAGGCCTCATACAGCTAATATGGTGAAGATGGATAAAGGAGGCGAGCGTTTTCCTAAGAAAAGCGATAATAACCAAGCCAATTCTAATGAGGAAAACATAAATAATCCTGATTTGATCAAGGCTTATGAGGCTATTAAGCCTGAGAAAAATGCCATAGGGTTTTCAGGGTATTCAGGAAGGGAAAAGACAAGGATTAAAATAACGAAGAAACCTAGTATATTATTTAAAGAACGAGGGAAAAAGTAGGGTTTTTTATTTGTTTTTTTTCGGGTTATTGCTTTCGAGCACGTTAAATGAATGATCTCCATATTTCTCCATGTTTTCTCGATATTCGCTATGCGGGAAATCCACAGCCTTCTCGATATCTTTATTAGGACACCACCAGGAAATCGTGATATAGATTAATATATCTAGAATTATCAGGAAAACCGCTAGGATCCCAGCATAAGGGCCACTACTATAATATCTTTTAATTCTTTCTTGGATACTTGGTGTAGGAAGCTTAAGAGCTTTATCATAGACTTTTTCCTATTGAAAATAAAATTTTCTAATTAAATTTTGTGAGGAAAATAACGGTTCTCGCAGCCACATCTCTCCAATTATATAGATTCTTCACTTTCTCATGGAATTTATGGGCTGGGATGTTCTTGGCTTTTGGGATGGCTTCTTCCAATTTCTTTATAAGATCCGCTGGGTCTGGGTTCGCTAAATGGATCATATCATGAGGAAGGACTTCTGTGATACCTCCGACATTAGTAGAAACCACCAAAAGGCCTGAACTAGCAGCCTCTAAATATATAAATTTATTCATAGATATATATATAAATAATGAGATTTACCAACTATTGCAATACAAAAAGCCTCGGTTAATGAGCTATTAAGGAAAATATGTCCTCTGACCATGACGTTTCGAACTTCTTTATGAGAGACTGGTCCAAGGAGCTCAACACGATTCTTTAAGTTATTCTTCTCTATCATATATTCGAGAACCTTGCGTTTCGGTCCATCCCCAGCCACTATAAAATAAGCTTCCGGGAATTTGAAACAGATTTCTGGTATTACATCCACTAAAAGATCAATACCTTTTCTAAAGGTTAATCTTGATAGAACCACTATATTAATAGTATTGAGAGGATATCTTTTAGAAGGATCTGGAGTGAATCTTGAACAATCCTTTTAATAAAACCATTTAATAACTTAAATATTTTGTGGAGAAATACCACAGCATTGGGAATCACTGAGATATTATAAGGATTCAAAGAAGCCCTTAAACAGAGGTTTTCTCTGCTCGTATGAGAAACACTTATCGCATGATCGATATCAGAAAGAAAGATCTTTAATATTTTATTGAGATGAATACAAGCGGCATCACTGAACCCAAACAATGAATGATCAGTGTAAATGGTCCTTAATCCCATAGTCCGTGAATGCAAGACACATTCATGACCTAAAGTCGAGGTGGCTTGATGAGAATGGACTATTTGGATTTTCTCACGAATTAATATCTTGCGGAATAAAGGGAAAAAGCCGAAAAGATTCGGGAAAGTTGCCTGATCCACAAAGGGATAGATTGGACAATAATAGACTTTGAGTCCATGAGTTATATAACGAACGCCTTGACGATTATCGTAGGCATGAGTCACAATAATGACTTTATGGCCTCTTTCGATGAGACCTTGAAATAAGAATATAAGAATAATAATACATCTGTATAAAATACAAAGAGCCAACTGGAATATATGCATTTCCACACCACCGAGACGGGGATAGAAGAAATCGCAGACCATGCAAACATTGAATTTCGGGGAGTTGAGATTCATTTTAATGAATTTTTAATCAATTTTTTTGAAATTTTTGTTTGTTTATTTAATTTCTAATTAATTCTTAATGAATTTTTGTGTTTAATTAATTTTTTTTAATTTTAATAGTTTTTCCCCATTCAACAATAGGCTCGGAAATGTCTAGATTCTTCATCATTAACTAGTTCCCTGACATTCGAGAAGATATTCAATGCAGTAGCTAGGAAAATCATTACTACCAGCAAATATACGATCCCATATAGCAAATTCTTCTTCTTCAAATACATCAAAATCACTTTCAACCCAATAAACATCCCCACCAGGCAGATTCCTCCATAAAATCCGGCATAATCCCAATGAATTTGGCCATTAATAAGATATTGAATCGTGCTGGAAATGGCGCTATAAAGAGCCATGAAACTTGCTGTGAATGAGGCTTCTTGTGTTTCGACCCCTAATTTCAATAAAACAGGGGCTGAAACCACGGCTCCTCCAATGCCTAATAGTGAAGATATGAACCCAACGACAATTCCATTTATAAAAATTTTGATACAGGTGCTTTTATCCCATATTAGGTCGCCTTTGAGAAAAACGTACCCAGCGTCCATTTTCTGTTTATGTTCTCTGGAAAGCAACAACATGAAGAGATATAGGAAAAGTATACCAAAAGGGATATAAAGGAATTGGAACACCCAAAATCCAGTACCGCAATATTCGAACCCTACTATAGAATTCGTATTACTAGACCCTTTGAAGAGATTCAATATAACAAGAACAACTAAATTCAAGAGCAAAAGGGTCACTTTCTCATAATCTAGATATCTGCGTTCTTTAGCCAGGATTTTTTCTAAATTGTTCCTGGTTTCTTCTATGACGTGGATTGGCACTGGGGGTTGTTCTGGTCCCCCACCATTTTCAAGAGGAAGTTTATGAGCAAAAAGCGAACTTGTTTCGAATTTTATCCTTGCTTGGTCTAAACCGCCGCGGTTGATGTTCGGTTGAATGAATTCATCGTCACTTGAGGTCAGAAGTGGTTGAACATTGTTATTATTGCCGCCTTCTTTGATCTTGCGTTCTGCGTCTTTTAATTTATCGAGATAAATTAAAGCTTCTTCGGATAGGTTGATCCTTTTGCTTTTCTTCTCATTTTTGGTCTTGTTCTTGAGCTCAAGGGCTTTCTTCGCTGTGAAAAAGGCATTCACTGCCATCAAAATCACTATAAAAATCAAGATCAACCAGCTGGCACTCACTGTGTTAATCAGCAGCCCGAAGATAGTGCCTATGATGTTGCCTGGAGAAAAAATCAAAGCAATATCATAATTAATGACTGATTTATCTCTTCTGGGATGCCGATCGGGGATGCATAATAAATATCTGACTAACAGGTTCAAAAAGACCATAGCGATTGATATGGGAGCAGCTTCCTGTGTGGTGAAATCGAACATTAGCATGCAAACTGGGAGAAAGACCAGACCTCCACCGATACCTGCCACTGTACAAATCACGATCCCGACCGGAACCACGACCATTGCTGCAATTTCCATGGAATTTAGATTATGGAAAAGACTCTTATGGATGCATTTGGAGGAAGAGCACACTTGGTAATTAGTGTCGCAATCAGAATCCTGGATGCAGGAGGACGCAAGGGCTAAAAAGAGGCTGAAAAACAAGAGATATTTGATATTTTTCATGGAATTAAATTTACAAGATGATATTATAATTATTTCCTATGCTTAATAATAAATATTTATTTGGACTTTTAAATTGAATTTGCATTTTTTCTCTAGAAATACTAATAAATTAATTAGCAATAACTCTTGAAATATCTGGAACTTTCATTTGTGACGATCTCCTTCACGTTCGAATAGATATTCAGGATCGTGGCCACAATTATCATAAACACTAATACGAACACTATTCCATACATCATGTTCCTTTTCTTCAAAAACGCCAATACCCCCTTTAATCCAACCACCATCGCAAAAACACAAACTCCACCATAAAACCCTGCATAATCCCATTTAATCTTCCCACTGATCATATATTGAATCACACCGACTATAGAGCTAAATAAAGCCATAAAACTAGCTGTAAATGAAGCTTCTTGGGTTTCTACACCTAATTTTAATAACACAGGCGCTGATACTATAGCACCTCCAATGCCTAAAAGTGAGGAAATCACACCAACGACCAGCCCGTTTAGGAAAAGATGAAAACAAGTGATTTTATCCAATTTCAAGTCGCTTTTCTGGAAAATATAACCAGCTTCGAGTTTCAACTTGTTTTCCCTTGAAAGCAACCAAACTACGAAAAAAAAAAAGGCCACTCCGAAGGGGATATATAGAAATTGAAAGATCCAGAACCCCACGCTACAATATCCAATCCCGATAATAGAATCCATGTTCTTATTACCTCGGAAAAGATTAAAAAGGACCAGGATTAAGAGATTGGCTATCAAGAGAGTCATTTTCTCATAATCTAATAGCCGACGTTCTTTTTGTAGGATCTTCTCTAATTTTGCCATAGTTTCCTCAATTTGTTTCAAAGTAACTGTTTCTTCCCCTCCTCCTTCTATCGGTAAAACATAAGAAACCAAGGAATTATTAGCAATTTCTATGAGTTTAGGTGGATCTTGAATGTTATTTGGATTATTATGGCTGATATTCCTACTAAGGACCTCTTCATCATGACTCATTAATGGTGAAAGATGCGAATTTGATTGTTGTCTTGAGGCTTTGATACTCTTCAACTTTTCAAGATAAATCAAAGCTTCCTGAGAAAGGTTCACTCTAGCATTTCTCTTCTGATTCTTCGATTGTGCTCTCAATTCCACAGCTTTTTTTCCTGTGATAACCGCATTAATTCCCATAAGGATCACTATAAAGATCAATATCAGCCAACTTGGACTGACTGTATTAATGATCATCCCAAATATATTGCCTATAATATTCCCTGGTGAGAATATCAAAGCTATATCATAATTGATCACCGGCTTGTCTCTAATCGGATGTCTATCTTTAAAACTCAGCAGATTCCTCAATAAAAGGATAAAGAAAACCATGGTAATGGAAATAGGAGCAGCTTCTTGAGTGCTGAAGTTGAACATTAGCATGAGAATTGGTAAAAAGACTATGCCTCCCCCTATGCCGGCTACTGTGCATATGACTGTCGCGAGAAAAAACATAAAAACAGCTGCAATTTCGACAGAAGTTAAAGAGGGAAAGAGGTTTTTATGTTGGCAGGAGCCTGAAGTACAGATTTCATCGGATTTGCAATCAGAGTCTTTAACACATGGGGAGGAAAAAAGCGAAATGATGCTAAAAATAATTAGCAATTGAAGGAAAAACCTCATATTATTTAAATATGATAATCAAGGATTTTTCTTTGATTTAGATATTTTTTAAGAGAGAGACTTTGGTCATAGTTTGGATAATTGTGTTTATCATTATATTTTCCGCGCAGTATTGTGAAATAAAAAACTTCTTCCATTCTCCAGTTATTTTTCCTCATTAATAGAAGAGAAATAAACTCCACCTTCTTGATTTCCCCTGTAGACAATCAATAAAATTCTTTTGGCTTTCTTAACATTTCTATGGATTTGAGTTCACAACACAAACTTTTGGACTTTTTAAGCCCTTGATCGTTCAAAATATCAATTTTTTTTAAAATATTACTTTTTACTGTGACACTTGATTTTTAATTTGACATTTCATTTTATAAAAATGAACTGTCTTAAATTCAATTAATTCTGATATCATAAAAAGACAATATTTATTATATTTTTTTGAAATCAGAATAAAACAGAATTTTTTACACACTTCACAAAAATATAATTTTTAAAATATATT
>Ga0302186_10001373_pt1 | contig 20228 bp, 21 predicted proteins | sample II_Bog_E1_2_FD_198782 | JGI IMG/M metagenome (GOLD analysis project Ga0302186, IMG submission 198782) | Peat permafrost microbial communities from Stordalen Mire near Abisko, Sweden - II_Bog_E1_1 | ecosystem: Environmental > Terrestrial > Soil > Wetlands > Peat | place: Sweden: Abisko...
ATAAAAAAAAAAAAATTTAACCCAAAATATTCCATTTTTTTGTTTTATTAAAATAAATTAGCATTTTTTTTATTAACACTTTAATTTTGTTAATTCTTGGTTTTTTTCACAATAAAAAGATCCCACTCAAAATAACTCAAAAAATGAAACTAACTCCTTCAAATCGACTGGTCTTGAAAGCATTTTCGAAGTTGTTCTTTTCCTCTCAAAAAATCCACAAAAACAACATATCCCCGAAAACAATACCCAACATTTTCCAAAATTTCGGGAAAAAATCCTTTGAACCCGAACCCAACACAAAAAATGCTTTTTTTTTCTTAAATAAACGAAACTCTCCCTTAGTTCAAAATCTTATCAAAGATATTGAGGAAACTATGAGAAAATTGGACAATTGCTTGTTTGAAAAAAGCCAAATTTCAACAAAAAACCATATACAAAATTTATTGGACTTTTACTTGAAGCAAATAAACAGCGAAGATCCTGAAAAATTTGAAAAAATAGCTAAAATCAACAAAATCTATCTTGAAAACATCAAGAAAATGTTTTTTTCCTTGTCACATAACGAAACTATCAATAAAATCATAGTTTCTTTCATTGATTCGTTTCTTTCCTGTGAATATTATGAATTTACTAAAAAAACCATTATTTTGACTAATTTGCAAGCTTATTTGGAAGTGATCATCCCCAACCTAGAAACTGAAGTTTATAAGACAATCCATAATAAAAATCGGCATCTTTTTATCAACGAAACAGTGGATTTGACACAATATAAAAGAATTATAGGTCAAAAATCCACAATCTCTTTTTTTATTGAATTGGGTTTTTTCCCTCAAAATTTCAACACTAAATTTATGCCGTTTTTATTTAAAGAAGCCAATTTAAACAAAGACCAAAACTTGAAAAAGACCATTGATGAATTTATCGATAAATTGGGAATTTATTTCGAAAAAACAAGGGATCCACAAAATTTTATTGAAAAAATTGATTCAAAACTTTCAACAAAAAAAATACAAAATATTTTAAAAGAATTCATTTCTTTAGATGATTTCAATGAATTCCTTTATTTCCTCTTCAATCTCAAGGAGAAACAAATCTCATCTGAATTATTGCTTTCTTCAATAAATGACGAATTGTTGAAAAATCTTCAGAAAATTCTCATGAAATCTCCAATCCACACGGTTCTTTTGTTCATTCAATTGACATCAAGCCAATCTTCAAGGATTTCGAGAAATAAACTAATTTCCTTTCAAATTTTACAACATATTCTTAAAAAAATTCAGAATTTTAGTCAATTTTTGGCGATTTTCTCTGATTTTCTCGACAATTCTTTCATTAATATTGATGAGCTTCTCAAGGAATTTTACAAATATTCGTTGGATTTCAAATATTCATTGAATTCTTTGGAAATTTTGCAATTCGTGAAATTAACCCAGAAATTTTATCTATTTTCTCATGAAAATGATAATATTTTTAGTCTTTTAAAGTCTATAGATGACATCCTGCGTAAAAACCTCCACCGGCTCAATTTATCTGAAAAATTCCTCTTAATTTGTTATTTGGAATCAATTGACATTCCATCAAAAATACCTTTGAATTCAGAAATCATAAAGAATCTGTCTTTATGTCCTCAAGAACTCCTCTCCAAAATAATCCTCCATATTTGTGATTTCAGTTATAATTTAATAGACTTCAAAGATTTGGAGATCCTCGTTTCTAAGAATTTCTCTTTCTTTGATAAATTCGAAAAAATCAATATTTTGAAAGGCTTCATCTATCATTTGCAAGGATCTGAGGGTTTTATCAATAATTTCTTAGAAGATTGCATTAAAGAATTGAATTTCAATGATCCTGTTGAATTTCAAAAGAATCCATTGTCTTTATTATGCAATTTCTATCAAATAATCTTCACAATCCAGAATTTCTATAAACAGAAATTCTCTTGTTTGGAATCAATAAAATCATGGTTCATAGGCTTTCAAAGGACTTATGAAGAATATGATCAGCCTTTTTATCCTTCAGACTTCTCATTTTCAAAGGAGGAATACGAATTGGAGCTTTTTCTGAGGAATTTGAACTTGAGTTTCGAAAAAGAAAAGAAAATCCTTTTACATCGTGTGGATTTTTTCATAGAAAATCGATTATGTCTAGAATTATTGGGTAGACATCATTTCGCTAGTAAATTCCTCTTAAATGGTAAGACGAAATGGAAGGAAAGGAATATCAGAGAGAAAAGCGGATTTGGATATTTCTCGATTTCTGTGGAGAAATGGAAAATCACACCCGAAATTCAAAGAATTAAAATAATTCAGACGATTTTGGCAAAGAAATGATTTTTTTTTCGCCTTTGAATTTTATTTATTTTTGTAATTATTTTTCTGAAAACAAATCTAAAAACTATTAGCCAAAAATTATGGGTTCGGCTTTATTCAGAAATCGTTTCTGGTATTATAGATCTCTATATGATGATTATTGCGGCCGAGAGTTCAGATTAGCCTATGGTGTGGCTGCCTTATTATGGCTTCCTCATTATTGGTATAAATTCAAAAAGTGAACATTTTTTCATGAAAATGTTCAATGGAAGGTGGGGAGTCCATATTAATAGAGAAATTGAAACTAATTTCGCGCATAGAAATTATGTTTTGGAATATGGACCGAGAAGAAATAGATTGGCTCATTCATTGCTTTTTGAGGAATTCGAGATAGTGTGCGAAAATTGGATGGATTTGGAAGATGAATTTAAGACTAAAGGTATGTTATTTAGGAAATTTTGGGGGTATTTTAACATTTTTTATGTTTAAGGAAAAGATATGTTGGTCGCTAAAACAGAATAAAAAAGAAGGAAGAAAGCAGTTTATAAAAAAAAAATGAATTTCAAAGAAAAATGAAAAATGATAAGACTTGAGAAAAAAAATTAATTAAACAGCATTTTTTTTAAATTTAAAATATTCTGTGAAAAATCTAATATGTCTCTTTGTCTAAACTTCAGAAAACAGCCCATCCAAGCCGAATTCAATCAACCTTTATCTAAAATAAAGCCATTGGTTGTGAAGGAACCTAGAGAAATCAAGCTGATGGTCATAAATAATGCCAAAGTGAGAAAATTTTTTAAAAAAGTAATAAATTCATCCATTTTTTAAAAAAAGGAAACAGCTGAAAGTCAGTCCCAAATAGCCAAAGAAAGGGATTTCGCGAAAAAGCAGAAAATGGAAGATTTTCAAAATAAAATCAAAATGAACGCCACAAAAATCCAAAAAGAAAATAAAGAAATTCGTAATCTTTCCCAAATTCAGAAGGTTGCTCATTAAAAAATCAAGACAATTTTAATTTTATCTTTTTTTTTTTTAGATGACAGAAAAAACACGCTTTCTTAATGTGAGTCGAGATTATGCTGAACGCAGTTTGAATTTATTCAAAAAGAAGCGAATTTCTGAGGAAGAAGAAAAAAACCAAAAGATTTGCCTTGAAAATATCATGGAAGAGATTTCCGGACCACCTAAAGCCGAAGTGATTTACCCTAAAATGGAAGAAGATATGGAGGAAATTGATGAATCGACTCTAAAGAGTGTGTATGAAGTAAAAATTCATCTATTTTCTTAATATTTCCTTAAAAAATTGTAAAAAGATTATTTCAGATTATGTATCACTCAGAGAAAAATTAAAACGGTTCAATTTCTTAGACTCTCAAACTAAAACTCTTATTTAAACAGTATTCGAATCTTCAATGTTTTCGACATTTTGTGTTTCTTTTTTCTCATTTATTTCTTCAGTTTTCAATTTCTCCTCTTTTTTTATCTCTTTCATTTCCTTCCCAATCACAAAAATGTCACTATCTTCTAAATAACCCACATCTTTCTCAGATTCCGAATTGCTGATTTTCACGAAATTCTTCGATGATTTCCCATCTTTCAACAAAACATACATGAAATAAGTCAAAGATGCCATAAATAACAAAAATCCCAAAATGCTTAGAAATTCTAATTCCCCTTCGCTTAAAAACCAAAGTCCCATTAAAACATCGAGATTTACTTCCGCGATTGCGATTTCTTTATTATCTGCGTTAAACATCACATAATATCGTTCGAAAAACTTGGTTCCTGCTACCCAGGCTTTTTGTGCTTTAGGTTTTAATGGATAATTCAAGGCAAAATTGCATTCGCCTTTATCTTCTTCATAAGAAATTAATAGATCTTCGAGATAAAATGGGTAAATTTGGCCTGAAACATTAAAGGCTAATTCAAATAAGAGGCTTTCCTCAAAAAATGGCATATTAATACAATTGCATTTCATGAAATATTGGGCATTTTCCTCACAAAAATCCTTTCCAATCTTTGCATTTAAGGTCTTTATAATTCTCAGGACATCTTCTTTAGGGCCGATTAGATTCGAAACACTGGAATCAAAGATCAAAGATTCTGCTTCTGATTCATTATATTGAAGCCTATCTATAAGAATTCCAGATAAATTCAATGCCCAATGCTTCGAATTTCGAATCGGATGATAATCAAAGGGGGATTTTAACAACGTGCCATCATAACCACCCATTATCAGTTTCGTTTTATTAGCATCTTTATAAAGGGCAAAGGAAAACTTCCGGCTTTCAATATAATCGTTTTTCCAAAGATAATTCAAGAGATTTGAAGGCTTGATGGTTTTTGAAGTGGAATTTTCAACAGGCATACGAGAAAAAGAATCCAATCCCAAGCCAAAAACTCCGTCGAAAGGCATTTTCGAGCTGTTTGTTTCATCAGAAATCTGTAAATTCACTGGAAAATCAGAAAGAATCAGATCTTCATCATCGTTTAATAGGACATCAGCTGAAAATTGGGATATTTTGTAAGAATTTCCTTTATATTTCGTGATAAATTGCACTGGAGGATCATTATCCAAACAATATGGACAAGATTCAGAGTCAAATAAATTAGTATTCATTGTAGTATCTAAGGACAGCTTTAGAACCTGGTTTTCTTTCCCTATGATGGTCAAATCGATATAAAATTGATTATAATCAAGACGATCGTTAATGATCAAAGTTTCAAGCTTCGATGAAGTGAATTCAGTATAAATTATATTAGAATTCGTGAGGCTTTTTATTGGGATATTGAGAATGGAGCCCGCAAATGATCGATTTATCAATAACAGGAAAGATATCATTGGGAAAAGAAATGGTATATTTCGCATTATTTCTTAATTTTTTCAAATTTTTGTCAATTTTCCTAATGAAAAATTATCAAAATTATCAAAATTATCAATAATATTTATAATATGGAGCCTCAAACCCTCTTTCTAAAGATAATTGTAATTGGAGATTCCGGAGTAGGAAAAACCTCGCTCATCCAACAATATTGTCATGGTTTCTATAAGCCGCATACCAGTGCAACCGTCGGTTGTGATTTCACGACCAAAGTTCTCACAAAATTCCAACATAAAACAGTCCGAATCCAATTATGGGATATCGCAGGTATTTATTTAATATAAAAATCATCGATAAATTTAAATATGAAGGACAGGAAAGATATAAAATGTTCTCTAAATTATATCTCAGAGGGGCCACTGGATGCATTATAGTGAGCGATATAACAAGAAAAGAAACGCTACAATCGGCTTTGAATTGGAAAGATTTAGCAAACAAATGCTTCGCTGAAGAATCAGAGGATGAAATCCCTATAATATTATTTCAAAATAAAGTCGATTTGATGCAATTTGATGAAAAAATCGGATCTGAAGAGAATAATGAAATTCTGAAGGATTTCGATAAGGATTCGAATTTTATAGGCAGTGTGGAGACTTCTGCTAAAGAAAATAGTAATATAAAGGAAGGAATTCTACGTTTGGTAGAGGAAATCATAAAACGAAGGGAAAAAAAAAGCAATAAAAATGATGAAAATGATATGTGGGGAATCGATATGAAAAAATTGTCATTTATAGTATCTCCTCTGAATTCGAAGAAAAACGGGAAGCCATTTCCTATCGAACAAAAGGATGATGGATCTTGTATGAAAAGTTGTTGAAAAATAGTTGTGTTTATGTGATTTTGTCAAATTTTAATTAAACTTCAAAATTTTGAAAAAAAACTCTCGAATTTTTTTTTTTTTTTTTTCATAGAAAATAATCAATAAAACAATAGTTAAAAAATTTCATCCCATCCGGGAGAGGCTGATTCTGTGAATCCTCCGATTTCAGCCTGTTTTTTGAGATCTTCCAATGAACTCTTTTCCAACACATATTTTAAGGTGATATTTTTCTCTAGCAATTCCTGTATTTCTCTTTCAGCTTCTTTATTAGCTTCTGGAATATAAGGCGGTGCATTGGTTTTTAAAGCCGCGATTTCATTCCATTTGATATCATCAAACCATTTCTTCGCTTTCAAGGCATTAAACGACCCTTCAGATCTTTCTTCAGGGCTTTTGCTCAATAATTGTCTGATCAATTTCCTGGCTTTTGAATCCTTCATGAATTTCGGGAATTTCAGCTCATCTTCCAATATAGATTGATAAATTTCTATTGGTTCTGTCTTGTTATGTCCAAAAGGACAAAATCCGCATAACATTTCGAAAATTATGACTCCCAAAGCCCATAAATCCACAGGAAAATGATATCCAGTGCCTCGAATGGTTTCTGGGGCAAGATATTCAGGTGTCCCGATCAAAGTGAAGGTGCGAAGTAAAGGCACTGGGTTGTTTTCGGATTTTTGTTCTTCATCAGGTTTTTGAAAGGTCACAGTTGAGCTTTTGGAACTCAACATTTCATGATTTTCTTCAGTGAACAATTTAGCCGCTCCTAAATCAATTACCTTAAGATAACCGTTTTTAGATATCATGATGTTTTCAGGCTTGAGATCACGATGGATAATATTTTTATTATGCAGATATTCTATGGCTAATATCAAATTAGCTGCATAAAATTGGGCCAAATTCGTGGGAATTCTGCCTGAAATGTTCATGAATTTGAATAAATCAATACCATCGATATATTCGAAAAGGAAATATATATTATATTGATCTCGGAAGGTGAAATCCAAATGAATTATAAAGGGACTATCAATAATCCTGCAGATTTTCTTCTCATTAACGAGATAATCTTCAATTTGGTTTTGCATAATCCAGAATCTTGAAATCACTTTCAAAGCGAAAAATCTCTCTGCTATTTTCGCTAAAAGAACTAATCCGAATTGCCCATCTCCGATTTCTTTCAAAATTTTAATTATCTCATATTTTTGATGAGTTCGTATCTCTTTTATGCTGTTTTTCAAGGCGTTACTCATTGATTTTATATGAATAAATGGAGAAATTGGGCTCCCGATTTCAAAAGAATCTTTTTTGAGGGCATTTTTCAATAAAATGAAATATTCCTGAATACTTGAAGTTTTCAAGATTTGAGCAAATTTTTCGAAGGAAATCTCAGCATAAAAACCATCCGATTCCATGATCAATTTTTGGAATTCAAGTGACGGTTTCTCATGAAACAATTCCTCTTCATTAAAAATCCCGATGTTTTTACTAATCGGTTGATCATTTTCAGTTCTCAGCTCGCCTTTCAATAGGAAAATCAATTTTTTCGCATTATTTTCCCATAAAACGTCGCCTTTTTTAGCTTCTGAAACCTTTAACTTCCTAATGATTTTCTCTTTGGTGATCGGATCCAAAGCGACCAGAAAATCTGAACGTTTCATAAGGATTCTTAATTCATGAACATGCACCATCCTTATATATTGTGTCCCTAGAATTAACCGAAGAGTGCTTTTGCAAATACTCAATAAAATCACCTCCTCACAACTTTCATCAACAAGAAGTTGTTGAATATTAGGCTCTACACCATATTTATCTTCCCCAAAGACTTCGTTTTCTTTAATTAAGATTTCCTTGGAGTCAGCTTCATTTTGCTTGAAAATCGCCTTCAAAGAACCAGATTTCACAATGAACAAATGGTCGCATGTTTCCCAATTTTTCTCATTTAATTCAGTCTTCGAGTATTTTTCTGTCTTCAAATAAAAAGCGATCTCCACCTTGTTTTCATTGGACAAATTGTCGAAATATTGTATTTTATCAAGGAATTTCCGATTTTCTTGTAACGCGGAATATGCGTTATTTTTCAAGATTTCTTGGAATTTCACGAATTCCACCCCCCAAAGCGTGCTATCCTCCAGAGCGCTCACCTCATATCCTGATTCTAAATTCTGGAAAATAGAAGAAACACATAAAAGATCACCAATTTTCTGTTCCTCAAGAATATTATTATTTCCTTTTAATTGAATGAGGCCTTTTGCAATGATATAAAAAGAACGTATGGGTGTTGTTTTATCTAATAAAACCTCGGTTTTCTTCAATGGGACACAACGTAATTCAGAAATCAATTTCTCCAAAAGAAAAGGATCCCATTCCTTAAATAAGAAATGCGATTGCAAACTGAGTTTCAAGAATTCTTTAGGTTTTTTCTCAGGATAAGGTGAAACAGGACTTTGTTCATTATGAAGGGAATTGTTCATGATCCAAGTTTTCGAGGAAAAACGGGTCAGATTCGAAAAAGGGTTCGATTTAAAAGTGGATTCCCGTTTTTTGCAACGTTCCAAAATCGGGATCATTTCTTCTTCAGAACATTCTTTTTCTAAGACGAGAGTGTTCATGAAAATTTCGGTTTTGGGCTTGGGCAAATTGCGTCGAAAATTTGGTGATCCAACTTTTCTTTCATCTTGAAATGACATTTGATCGAAACTCTCGGTTTTGAAAGGGGGACAATCCTCGAAAGAAAATTGTGATGTGGGTTTTGATTGCAAGGGTAAAAGATTGAAATCATTTTCCATTGAAATGAGGAGAAATTATATTAAAAAAGAAAGATTTAACTGATTTGATAGAAAATAAAAGATTTCAAAAAAAAAGCAGGCTATCAAATTAATCAGTTTGAAACTCTTTAAAAAATACAAATTATATTTCTTCAATTTTTTAATTAGAAGTTTGAATTATTTATTTTTTGATTTTCGAATTTTTAAACGAAAAATGGCATTACCTTATGAGGAAACGATGGACACCTTGCAAAAAATGTTTCAAGGCCTCAATCGTGAGACAATCGCAACAGTTCTTTTGAATAACCGTTAGGAGTTTTTTTTTTAAAGTTTTTTATTAAAAACATTAAAATTTAAAAGATGGCTTGATTGATCCTTCAGTCGAACAATTGCTCAAATTATCAGAGGCACCTATAGATCCCTTGGCCGATCAAAAGTTTCTTTAAAGAAAAAAAAGCTTTTTTAAAAGAAAATTTCATTTAGAATGACCATATTCACCTTAAATTCCCAACCAGCACAGGAAAAACCCAAGGAAAACGTAATAATACCTGAAAAAGACCTGATTTCTCAAGAACAGGACTTCAATTTGTTCAAGCAACTGCAAGAAAAAGAAGGTATTTTTTCTTTTTTCTCTCCTCATAAATAAAGTTATATAAAACAAGATGAAAACATAGCCATTTCTCTTCAAAATCATTACATTTCCAAAGCCAACTCCCATGCAATCCAAGAAATCTACGATCAAGATGCTGAAAATTATCTAGACCCTCGCATTCTAGAAGGAGATGATTCTGAAGAGGAAGAAGAAGACGAAGAGTCGGGATCAAGAAGACCGAAAAACAACCAAAATAATATTGATATTAAAAAAAAGCCTCTGCCGCAAGAATTCGGACCAATCCCTAAACCCATAAAACAGAAAAAGACGTTCAAAGAGAAATTTACCTCTTTTTTTTCCCGTTCTAAAAAAAAGGAAAACGTTATGGGGAAACATGATGCCCGCAAATTGCAGGATCAGGATTATGGGGAGATAATTTCGTTTGATCACGAGGAATCGGCAAAGGAAAACAAGATAACAAATAACAAAAATGGAAAGAAATAAAAATAATTAAAATTATGGAATTAAGTTCTAAGTTTTTAATCCGAATCGGAATCCATACGTTTGTCACTTTTCTCATTAATAGTTTCCATATTTTCGCTTTCTCTACGAGTCCTATCCATTTTCTCTATTATAGAACTGCCTTTGATTAAGGAAGGACGGCCTACAGTGTCTTGGATGATGAAATCCCTGTTTGCGTTCCAATCTTTGATCATTTCCTCGAAATTCATTTGAGTTTCTTTGGTGATGGTATCAACCATTTTTCTATAACCGTAGGCCTTTAATTCTAATCCTTTGCTCACTTCCTTCATTATTTGGTTGCTATAATAACCGTATAATTTCTTCATATCGATTTCCATCAGGTTTTCTCTCGCGCACATTTGCTTATAAGCCTCGAGTTTATTTTGGAGGAGCTCAGAAGGTTTAAGCTTTAAATTAGGGGGTAATTCCCATTTTGATGGATCAGATGACAGCCATAATTTATCTTTTTTGGCTTCGAGCCTTAATTTAAATTTTGCATGTTCTTGACCTGCTGTGATTTGTGTTTTTAAGAGCTTTTTTTTTTATATGAAAATTTAATTTTTTTTTCTTTTACTTCTTGGAAACTGTTGACTTGTTTGGCCTGATATTTCAAGAAATAGAAGAGATTTTCTTGTAAGAAATTGGCCTGTTTCACAAATGTGTTCCCCCAGGAAACCATCATATTATTCATGGAGACATAAACATCTTTTAAACACTCCAATTTAGAACCGTCTAACAATTTGGGGGCTGCTTCCATGGTCACTTTGAATAGATCATCGAAATGTTTTGAAATCTTGAAAATGCTGGTTGAAACTTGATCCAAATCCAACAACAACTTTTTGTTTTTTTTCTTGAGACTATGAATTTCATTGATTTTTTTTTTGGAATTCCAATAAATTAGTAGTTTTTTACCTTGAATAAACAGAGGCGGTCCCATCAATATATTCTGATATATAATGAGAAAATTGCTTATTTTCATCATTGATTTGAAGTTCAGCTTTTCCATCAAGACTGATATGTTCCTCAACTTTCAAAGGTCCTTTCATATAATCTGCTTCTTTTCTTTTTGCATCAAACTTCTTTTTATCTGCTAATTTCAGAAAACTTATCGTATATTCATTATTTATAAATTCTGGAGTTTTGGCTATATTTCTCAAAAATGACTAAAATTAACACCATTAAAAACACCTTCAAAGTAAATTTTTAAATACTGTCAAATAAGCTTTTTTCCTCAAAGTATAATAATCGACTTTCCCCTTTCCAGCTTTTTTTTTGGACATTGTTGGCACCTAAATTTCATTAAGTTTTTATTAAAAAACAAGGCACTTTTACCAAAAATCCAGGATAAAGCTTCACTAAAGTTTGTCTTAACCAAGTAAAATCACTAAACCTTCTTTTAACTTCCCAATTACAAGGTTCACTTCTCACAACATAAACAATATGAGACCTTCCCATTCCAAATAACCCTCCTTTTTGCATTTCTGTATTAATGATATTGATATCTATGGGCAAAGGACCATCAGAATATGGTTTTTGTTTCCGAATGGGAACTTCCATTGATAAATTATCATCTTTTTTACCAGGTTCCCTTGGTTTTTCGATGTTTACCTTGATTTCTTCCTCTGGAAGACCTTCATTTAATACTTCTATAAATCCTTGATCTGAGGAAATTTGCTCATTGGAATTCCTTTTTTTCTCTTGAATTGAGACTTCTTGTGAGGTAATCCTTTCGAATTCTTTATTTCCCTTGATTTCAGCCTTTTTCTTATATTCTATCACTGCTCTTTGAAGATCCGCCAAGGTCCAATTATCAATGTTTGATCCTATTTTTAAATTTTTTTAAATTTAAGGCTTTTTAATGAGCTTTTTTATGAAGAAAACCGTCTTCTTTTCCACATTCCATATAAATTTTAAAGGAATAAGGGTCATATCCAGCATCAAGGATTTCTTCTCTCAAATAAGATTGTTTGAGGACTCGTTGTTCGTCTATTCGAGAATCTTCCATTTAAGAAAAATTAATTTATTTTTATTTTGTAAAGATTTTCAAAAACTAATTCAAAAATTAAACAAATTTTCAAAAAAATTAAGAAAAATTCACAAAAAATTAAACAAAAACTAAACAAAAATAAACCAAAAACTAACAAAACAAAATAAAAAAAAACTTAAAAAAAAACTAAACAAAATTGTGATTAATTTTGTTTAAATTGAATGCAGTTTCGATTCCTTCAGAAAACGGAATAATATCAAATAAATTAAAAAAGCCAGGATCAGGAAAACCAAAAACACTATATCTTCCCCATAATAAAGGTTTCCGTCCTTTAAATTCACACATAAACTGACAAATAACGCCATTCCCCAAAACCCCAGCCCGCTTAAAAACACACCAATATCAGGTAAAATCTTCACAATTATCGGTAAAGTCACAGTTCCAAAGGAAAATTGCAGGCCGAAACACATTAAAATATGTATGAAATTCACCCCAAATTCGGAATTCCTGCCTATCCCACAATACATGAGCAAAAGAATCAGCAAATTCAAAGGACTAGTAAAGAAAAGGATGTTCCTTTGATTTTTGACAACTTTTATAAAGAAAAACGAGCTGATTGAAAAGAAAAAGTTGAGGCCTGAAACGATTGTGCTATTTAATTCTGAGATCTGTGAGGAATAGAATAGGAAAAACGAAATTCCTGAGAAATTATAGAAAATTAACATCAAAATTGCTAGGAACAGGTTAATTCCGAAAGGAGAGAGAAAAACATCCAAAAGCTCGAAATTTTTCGAATAAAGACTAGGGAATTCAAATTCTTCCAAACGATCTTCAACACTTTTCAGGTTATCGAGATTTGAGGACGTTTTTCGCGCCAAAAAAGAAGGACTTTCAAATTTCATGAAGAATAAAAAGAGCACACAACGAAATAAGCAAAAGGCTAGGATAATATAGAGATCTGTCATGATTTCGAAGCCGAAAAACCCGAAAAACACCCCGAAATTAAAGAAAACTTGAAACAAAATCGAGTTATCTTGACTCAAAAGCGATTTCTTGAGAATCTCATTGGCATAAACTGGGATTATGCTGAAATTTATCCCACAAAACAATCCGAAAATGAATCGAGCGAATAAAGTCGTGAGCATAAAATCGAAAGGCCTTATCACGATAAAGGCTAAAATCGATAAGAAATCCGAAAATATTATGGTTTTTCTTCTCCCGAAGAAATATGTTATTGGAACACTAAAAAATAGACCGAAAATAGCTCCTATTGGTAAAGTTGAGGTTAATAGGACATAGGAATCCCTTTGACAATTTTCCTGACATGTAGAATCTATATTCAGGGAAGTCAAGGCTTTGGGATAGGCAGATTTATTGTATAGGACCATAAGATAGCCTGTCACGAATGAGCCCAAATGCAGGGTCAAAAGAAAAAAAATGGTCTGGATTTTAGAAGTATTTGCCGAGGAAATTTTGAAGGGGACATTTTGATTTTGGGAGATGCGCATATTTATTTTTTGGTTTTTAATAAAAATGATTTTATAGGCAAAATTTTATATAAAAATGCTACAACACCTGTTTTTTATTTTGTTGGGCTCCTAAGAATGATGAAGATGCATTTCAAAAAAATTTTGAAAATTATAACATAAAAAAATGAGAAAAAATTTATTTTATTGAAAACTATCGATAAATTTCATCAACATTAAAAAAACGTTTAAATTTTGGGTTCCTTTTTTCCATTATAATGAATTCTATTTAAGTTTTGTTGTGTTTTCGTTTTCTTCTGCTCCTTTTTCCCCCCTAAATTCCTCATAATAATAAATTTCTAAAATAATTTTAAACTAGTACGTTTAGATATTGAAAAGGGCATCAAAAAGCTAGCAATCTTTATAATTTTATCCTTTTTCAGAATGAAAATTTTGAATAAAAACATCCAATATAAGCAACAGTTGAGGGCTATAATCATAATAGTGGTCATCAAATCAAAGACATCATCATTTATAACAGTGGCGAATAATTTCAAAAAAATGGTCGAAATCAACACATTTAATGAGAAAGACGCATATTTATTCAATTCTTCATTGAAATAAGGTTGATTTTTAATTTCCCAAAATTGAAAGATGCTCAAGAGGAAGATTATGACCAAGGCTTGTCTAAGCAAATCCAAAGAGAGAAGATTTATGAAGAGTATCAATAACAATTTCATCAAAAATATCAGAAACCCCCTTAAAAAAGTATCATATTTACTTAAAAAATTATTGATTTTACCAAAAATAAGACTCCATTTTGTAATCTCTATAAAGGAAAGCAAATGAATTTTTGAAGCCTGAAAAATCAGTTTTTCCTAGATTTTTGCGAAGATATAACAAAAGACCGATCTGGTAAAGGAAGGCCCAGAAAACAAGTGAGGGAATAGCAAAAATGAACGCCTTTTTAAGAAAAAAAGATAAAAATCAGTGTGAATTTAACAAATTTACTTGGAAAATGTGATTCTTCTGTGTAACAGACAATGGAAGGGTCTTTCCTTAAATAATAAACGCCATCAATTTCAATACAAGTTATGGATTCTATCATGGCATTGATAATAGATGGAAGCACGATGTCAATTATGATAAAAGTCGATAATAAAGCTTGAGAATTTTTTTTCTGTTGATTTCTGTTTTTCACCTTCCAAAATAACATATTCAGCAAAATCAACAAAAAAGGCAATGATGACATAAAGCTACTCTTAACCAAAAGAGCGTATTTTTTGTTATTTTCTAAAGAAATACTCTCAATAATTTAATAATTTAACCAAAATTACCTGAAAAAAAACAATCGAAAGAGGTTATCTGAGTCGAAATATCAGAAAAATATGATTGAACTTCAAAGAAACTCAACATTTTATCATCCCATGTGAAATCCATAAATCTTAGAAAGGGAAGCAATTGCAAATTTGTGATCAGAATCTTTTGTAGGCCATTTTGCATTCTTGCGTTCTTATTGTCTAAAACACTTGTTTTCAGATTTCCATAGATCGAAAACACTAATAGAAAAGCGATCAGGCAACATGAAAGCAGAAACTCTATGATAAGATTTGCTTCTCCAGCACAAACCAGGCATTGTTGTCCCTTTTTCACATATTTCACTCCTCCAATATAATCACACGCCTGGCAAGTGGGTCCAATATACCCTATATCACAGAGGGAATCATTTCCACCTCTTTAAAAAAATATAAGTCTTTTAATATGATAAATAAATTACAAACAACTCATAGAATATGGAGTGCATCCCAATATGTTAGCTGTCTTATTAGATCTCCAAAAGCCCGGCTTAAGATCCAAAATGTTTTCTGAGCAAGAAAGAGCCTCTAATGGGCAAATATTACATGATAGATCTAGAGGGTTGAAGGAATAAGAGCCGTTTGTGCATTGAGTACAAGACTTGACTATATCATCATAGATTTCACCTTGATAACAAGCAGTCAAATTCATTCTAATCAAAAACATAGTGGATCCATTGATAATGGATTCATAAGAGGAAGAGTCACTGGAGTTTGAAAGAGAGGGGTTTGTAATGATAGAGCTGAGATCCACTGTAAAATCGATTTGAGAAGTGGAATTAAGTGGTTCCAAAAATAATTTAATATTTGTGAATTCTAAGACTCCTTAAAAAAATTTCTTTGAGCTTTGTCTTATGTAAAGAATTAATAAAAATAGAATACCTCCTTCGATACAGGCTTTTATAGTTCCCTTCAAATTAAGATAGTTGGTTTTTTGAGAGGGATTAATGTAGGGGTTTAAGGTTAAGAAGCTGAAAATATAAAACAATTTAAAGGCTTTATCAATATTTTACTCATTTTCAAAGGACCTTCGCACAAGCTGATCATCAAAATCATAAAAACCCAGTCTCAAAGTGTTAATGGTATTAATTTCGGAATCAGGACGCACATATGCCGACCCTAAATCATTAAACATCTCACTTTCCAAATCAAGTATTTGAAAATTCACTGGGTAGGATCCGAAATCAGCTCCATATTCACTAGCAGAATTATTAAAATACTCACTTTCAAAGATTATGGGTCGAGATTCTAAATAGAATAGGGCTCCTCCTTCTACAGCTGAATTATTAATGTAAATATGTTGATAAATTATGATTTTTCCTATAAAAAAACAGAAAATAATTAAAAATCAATATAATTAGGTAAAGATACCAAGACTTTCAAGATAAAGTGCGCCCCCGCTTGAAATTGCCTGATTATCTATAAAGGTATTTTGATAAAACACTCCCTCGTTCTCTTTTATATATATAGCTCCTCCGTTAATGGCCATATTTTCAAGGAAAGTACATTGTGAAATGAAGAAATTTCCATCAGAAAGATAAAATGCCTAAAATCTAAATTAATTGCATGAATATTAAAATATAATGACCCCTCCATCACTGAATTCATTATAATTTTGCTCAAAGGTAGAGTTACAAATCGTGACTTCATTAGAAACCATGTTTAAAGTCGAAAACACATCATTGACTGATTGTGTCAATAAATTATAATTATTTTCATTAGAAAATGAAGAGTCGAAAATCTCAATCCCACAATTCAGAGATTCAACCAAACCTTTTGTATAATTAAAAAAGCTCGTGTTTCTGAAATACAAATTGCTGTTTTCAAAATACATCACTGATGTATAATAAAACGCCTTTAAATTGGAAAATGAGGAATTCACCAATGTGATCTGCGAATTTATTCCATAAAGCAAATTATTCGCGCAATAAGATGTCCAATTCATAAAAATCGAGGAACTTATTGTGATGCTGGTGTTTTCTAAATGCCCAAAACATTCATCTTCTCCATAGATGCATAAGAGATTTGAAATGACCAGATCTTGGAAATAGATTCCTGAGAATTGAGCCCATAAAAAGGATTGTGATTTGGAGTAAATAGTGAGATTTTTTGATGAAAAATATGAAATGTCATATAATCGAATAATGTTTGTGGGCAATTCGCTTTCAATTCTGAGCGTGTTGTTTTCTAAAATCACATAAGAATCAAAATTCGATGTCAGTAGCAAAAAAGAGCCTCTTTTCGAGATCACATCTTCGAAATAGGAATTAAAGATACTGATGTTATTTTCACCGTTGGTCTCTACAATTCCTCCATAAAGACTTGAACAATTCTATGATTTTTATTATAAATCATGGAAATTAAATGCAACATACCTTAAATGTACTATTGTTTATGTGAAGAAACACGTAGTCACTCAAAAATATTGCTGATGCAAATTCTAAATATATATATATAAATATGAGATTTTTTTGAAGTTTTTTGGGTCACTTCGATTCGTGAAGAGATTTTCGAACCTCGAGTTCACAAAGGCAACTCTTAATTCGCTTACGATGATTATTTGTCCAAATCCGCAAGTACTTTGATCTTAAAAAAAAATTTATCTTTTAAACAATTTTTTCTCTTTAAACCTTTGATCAAACAATTAAAAAAATAAATGTTCCCCAAACCAGAAGTCACGGCCGCTAAATTGACATTTAAAAAAAAAAAAAAAAAAAAAATTCACCAGTTTCATATGCAAAATTTTTTAAAAAAGTATCATTTAAGGAGACCAAGACGTCGATTTTCGTCATACTAGTAAAACCAATGGCCCCGGCTCCATCTCCTGGAGGGAAATAATTATAAATATTTATTTGGGATTTTTGATTGGGCAAAGCGTCCGAGCCAAAATTTTCAATGATGAAATTCGAGCATAAAAAGCAGATATTAGTTAGCGTGTTGACATTCATCATGATAACTGCATGTGAGGACAAATTGTCGAAAAACAAATTGCTCTTGACAATGAATATTGTCTGGATGTTGCCCTCCATGTTCAAAGCTGCTCCATCTTTAAAACATTAAAATATTTTTAAATTTCATTAAATTCATTTAATTTTACTTTGCTTCGCAAAATTTGAACAGAAAAAACTATTCTGAATGAAGAAAGTGATCATTGACATTGAATGAACATAGACCCCGGCACTAAATAACGCCTGATTATTGAAAAACCAACAATCAGAGACCATCACAAGACTTTCGTAACTCGGAGTTGATGGGAAATAAAAAGATAAGCAACCACCATTGCCTTTGATGTTATTTAGAAATTCATTGAATTTGATGAAAATTTGATGAGCGAGGACACTCATACAACCACCGTATCCTGGAGTCTGACCAAGAGGCAAAGTGTCGGCTGGTGTGTTATTAGAAAATAAAGAAAAGAAAGAGGAAAAGGATTGGCCGTTGAAATAAATGCAATTGGCTGAGGTGTAGCCTTTATTTCCAAAGAACTTCGTGTTATTGATGATAATTCTAATTTAATTGGTATAAAAACATGAAAATAATTAAAATTTTAAGATTTTACGAGGTGTTTTGAGTTGATAAACTTGTGAGACAGACTCCTGAGGAAGATATTTGGTGGTTATAATAGAAATTATACTAAATGATATGTTTATTTGTAAAATCAAAAGAAATGGTAAACTGAAAATTGAGAGTCTATAATATAACTGTTCCTTTCATTGAATAGATAAATGTTCGTGCCTGGATATATACTACTTTTTGCCATCAGTGTGTTATTGAGGAAGGAACAATTTCGAACGAAAAACTAAAAAATCTATAAAAAATCAAGAATTTCATTACATAGGAGTCTTCATATGATTCGTCGTTTTTACTTATTATTCCTATGGTATTGTTTGCGCTTTGAATGCCGGAAAAAATGACATCATAGAAGAATTTCTTCATCGAATTCATTATAAAAACACAATTGTTTGATAAATTCAACTCTAGACTATTCTTCAAATTAGAGAAAATTGTTGATATTATTAGAATTTTTAAGGCGTTTTCAATTTTTATAAAGTTTTCGCATTGCGAATCCTGGAAAACTGCCCCTTTTATTGAAATCAATTGAGCGGATTTCAAAACCAGAATCGACTCTAATAAAATTCAACGATTCAAATATTATAAAAAGAAAATTTACCCGAGTGCAAATTTGAAAAAAAAGAAGTTTTTATCTCGATGTTCATGCTTGAAATCAAAAACATTTCCTTGCCTTTAAGCCAAATATCATAAAAATTGCCATATTTCATTGTGAAATTTGAATCTTGGGCTGATGTTTCAAAGGAAATTACACTCATGTTTATCAGGTTTACTCCAATAATTTCAATACCTTCAATATCAATGTTTCCTTCATTAGTGTAAAGGAAAGCTGTGGAAATAGTTGGGTTTCCGAAAGCGAAAGTGGAATTTCTAGGTAATTTATGTTTAAATTCAAATAAAAATCACTTTTCGAAAAAAATGGTACAATAAACTAATGTTGGAAAGAGTGAAATTAGTGGCAATTGAGAAAAAAAAGAAACAATTATTTGAAGAAATGTTTTGAATCAGCAAATTTTCAATAGAAAATTGAGAATGAGACAAATTAAAGACAGAACCCATGTTCCGAAGTGTCCCGTCTTGAATGGACAAAGCGGAGAAAAACACTGTACTATTATTGAACAAAAACAAAAAATTCAAGTCTTGAATCGTTGAAAAACTGAGGCTAATCTGTTAAATTCTTTATAAAAAAACAATGGATTTTATTTATTTTACGTTATAGCCTGAAAAATTTATTTGGAACCCTGAAATCATCGTTTGAAAAAGGCTTGGATCTTCTGATAAAGCTAGCTCAAAGTTTACTATATTCATATCAGCATAAAGCTGAAAAGAGCCTGCCAATAGAAATTGCATTATGCATTTATTAGAAATCCGGCATCTTTTTTAAGGATATTCATGAATATTAAAATGAACTTACTCTATTGAGAGGTTATAAGCAATAACGATGTTTTGGGTTATATTGAAAATCGAGCAGTTTTCTTCATTAATGATCAAAAGGGAGGGACCTTGAATTTGATTGAGAATCTGATCCATCGGCAAGCTTCCATTATAAATATATTCTGAATCTAATAAAATATAAAAGAAAATAATAGAAAAATGCAATAAAAAGGGTTGACCTGCAGCCATCAGGAATTTTAGGATGAAGGTCAATGCAACGAAAAAAGAAAGGATTTTCATGAGATTTCTTGAATGTTAAATGGAATGGAATTTGAGGCGATCATATTATGCATTAATATTGCAAATTCCAGTGCAAAATTAACTGTTTTTAGTAAAATCTGTGAAATTTTGGAATTTTGAATTGCAAAATCGAAATTTACATTCTTAATTTTATTATTCAAAACGTGAATTATTTGATTATATAATAGTTATATTCAAAAAAAATTTTGTTTTATATTTTTCTAAAAAAATATTTTAATTATGTATTTTTTAGAAAGAGAGAATTAATGATTTTTATGCAAAATAT